>Ga0180438_10000056_pt1 | contig 226246 bp, 185 predicted proteins | sample SS_ome_12_FD_132455 | JGI IMG/M metagenome (GOLD analysis project Ga0180438, IMG submission 132455) | Hypersaline lake sediment archaeal communities from the Salton Sea, California, USA - SS_3_D_2 metaG | ecosystem: Environmental > Aquatic > Non-marine Saline and Alkaline > Hypersaline >...
ATGTAACCTGTTGTGAGGATTGTCCGTTCTTTTGGGCAGAATATATAAAGATAATGGGACGAGTCCCTCATTGTAACTTTTATGGAACGAAGATCCATTATAAGCTAGATTATTCAGCAAAAGAAAAGCATCAGGACTGCAAAGTAGTAAATATTGCAGTGAATGAGGAAGATTAGCTTAGGCTTGAGGATTGCTCTCAATTATAAAAAAACACCCCTTTTTTCGCGTTCTACGCCACTCTATCCATGGTCTGCAAAAAAAACTTTGTGGGTTAAGGGTGCAGGTAGGGTAAACAGGAAAAACTAAAAAAAAAAGCTCCAGTAACCTCGATAGATTAGCATGTTCATTATCGATTCTTCAACCCCGCCAACCTTTTCCTCACATCATCCACCTCAGCGATCCCCGGTTCAGCATCCTTCTTTATTCCGGACATCTCTCAATATAATCTTTGACCTATTCCACCAACCCGATTTTCTTTAATAGCTCAGTAAAGCGTGGATCAGAGCGAAGAGGGTCAAAGGTCGGATCTGCCCTTAAATATATTAGCCGCGAATCTTTCTCTGAATAAGCTCTATCCAACCAGATGAAGGCTTGTTCTTTATCGCCAAGTCCAACATAGACACGTGCAATCTCTATGGAAGAAACAAATTCTGTCTTTGAATACTCGATGATGTCTCTAAGTCTTTTTTCAGCTTCTGCGCGATTGCCCGAGCGAGCATAACAATAAGAAAGCCAGGGAGAAAGCTCTGGATTGCCCTGCGTTACCTCATATCCATGAAGCCTGGCATTGATAGCTCTATCAAATTGGCCCAATGCTGCATAAACCTCTGAGAGATAACTATAATTAGCTGAATTATCTGGGAAAAGTTCAATCGATTTCTCTAATTCCTCTAATGCTCGGTCATATTGGCGAGCATGATATAAGATTGTTCCGACATTCGCGTTGATCCGGGGAGAAAGTGGATCGAGCTCCCTTGCTTTTAATATTTCTTTGATGGCCTCATCATGCCGACCTGCAAAAGTAAGAGAAAAAGCATACCAATGATGAGCCGTGGCATAGTCAGGTTTAAGATCGAGAGCAATCTGGTATTCTCTCATTGCATCTTTAAAGCTAAGATCCCAGCCCTCTAACATTGTTGCCAGAGCTAAATGAGCCTCAGCGAGGCCTTCATCCAAGTCCAGTGCCTGCATTGCGGCTGTTTTAGCTTTAGGATATCCTTCCTTTACTGGAATTATTTGATTATCAGCGAGAATCATATAGCTGTCAGCTAGGCCGACATATGCCAGGGCATAGTTTGGATCTTTCTTGATAGCCCTATCGAAGCATTCAATCGCTTTCTCCAGGTTTTCCTTTCCTCTTTTTTCCCAAAAGAACCGGCCGCGAAGATAAAGGTTATAGGCTTCTCTGTCGGAAGTATAACTTTTAACGATCGCCTCATCTTCTCCCAGCAATTTAATCTTCAGGGCTTTGACAACAGAGCGGGCAATGTCATCCTGGATCACGAATACGTCATCCACTGTTTTATTATAGTTCTCCGACCAGATCGGGAATCCATCCGCGATATTGATCAGCCGAACCATAATGCGAAGTTTGTTATCCGCAACCTGTACGCTTCCCTCGAGCAGAGATCCAACTCCCAGCTTTTGACCGATTTCGCGAACATCCTGCTGTCTGCCCTTGAAGGAGAATGATGATGTCCTGGCAGATACATACAAACCTTCCAGGCTGCTCAGGGTATTGATGAGCGTTTCGGGAATGCCGTCGGCCAGAGCTTCCTGGTCTTTGTTCGCGCTTAAGTCCTCAAAAGGAAGCACAGCAATAGACGGCTTTGCTGCTTCTGAAGGAGGAAGGGTAGCTTGCGTTTTATGTAAAAGCTGCCAGATAATCACTCCGATGATTACTATTCCAATAAATGCAAGGGCTGGTACTAAGAGCTTTTTCACCCTAAATGATACTGTGATCTCTCTTGATGTAAGGGGCTTCCTATCAGGAATCACTCTATCTGTCGTGGGAATCCCTTTCTCAATATTCTCAAGCTCTGCTCTCATCTCTCCTGCACTCATGTAACGTTTTTCTTTATCCTTTTCCAAGCACTTGAGGATCAATGAATTTAAATCATCAGGGACCTGTGTGTTGATACTCTTAGGCTCCTTTGGGGATTCATACTTGTGTTTATGGGCAATGCTTAATGCTGTCTCCCCCTCAAAGGGTGTTTTTCCCGTCACCATCTCATAGAGAATCACTCCAAGAGAGTAGATATCTGTGCGGTGATCAATATCTTTTCCCTCTACCTGTTCTGGACTCATATAGTCAGGCGTGCCAATCATCACGCCTTTGTCGGTGATCCCTTCACCGGCAACTGACCTGGCTATCCCGAAGTCCATGATCCGGGCATTCCCGTTTTTATCGATCATGATGTTGCTGGGCTTGAGATCACGATGCACAATCTCTAAACTGTGTGCCTCGGAGAGCCCATCGCATACCTGTTTCGCTATTGAAATCGATTTTCCAATGGTCAATTGGCCAGTCTGCCTTATTAAACTCTTGAGATCCTGCCCCGTAACATACTCCATCGTGATAAAGCCTGTCCCTTGGTCCTCTAATAGCTCGTACATACGTCCTACATTCCTGTGACTAATCTTTCTAGCTATTTTCAGTTCATTCTGGAACCGCTCTAAAGTCTTTTTGTCAGATGATATTTCCGGTTTGATGAGTTTTAAGGCAACCTCTTCGTTGAGTTTCTTATCGAGGGCCCGATAGACCTTTCCCATACCGCCCTTTCCAAGTTCCTCTATGATCTGGTATCTGCCCGCAAAAGTGGAGCCAGTGGTTAGTTCTTCCCGGGGTGCTTCAATTGTCTTTGTTTGGATAGGAATTGGCTCTGCAGGTGTTAATTGAGTACCACAATCCCCACAGAATCGTTGGTCATCCGGGTTCACATGCAAGCACTTGGGGCATGTAGTTGTCATTGTGTCCCCCTTACATTCTGGAGAAAGGATATCAGGTCAGAACTGGAATTGTCAAACAGATTTGGATAGCCAATATTTAAGTTGACAGGGCCTTTCCTATCAGATTAAATTGATATTGTTCAAAAGGATTTTCCCGATCAAAATAAGGGGGTAATCATGAAAAAACTGTTTTTGGTAATTCCTTTGGTCTTATTGCTTTGTTTTACTTTAAGCTGCCAGAAGGGTGAAGAGGTAGCTGAGGAGCCTGTGGTGGACACTGAAGCCGAAAAACAAGCAGTTGCAGAACGTTTCCAAGCCTTGGTTGATACTGCCGTCGAGGGCGATATTGAGAAGTATAAGAGCTTTTTCCATCCAGAGATGCGTTGGTGGGATTTTAGCCAAGAGCATCCTGTGGGCATCGATGCCTATACAAAAATAATGGAAGAATTCTATAAATCGGGTTTAAAGTGGGTATGCGACTTAGGGCCTTTTGATATTCATATTGAAGGGAAAACCGCCGTTCTCTATACGACTTATAAGAATATATTCAAAGACCCTGAAGGAAACGAAACCACTTCGTCGGGACCATGGACTGCTGTTTTGGTCAAACAAGATGACAGATGGTTATTTTTGAGTAACATCTTTACCCAGAAGTAGTTAATTCAATTCACTCATAGCGATAAAAAAGGAGGCAAAATGAAAAAACTTATAATGATTTTACCATTTGTTCTGATTTTATGCTTTATGTACGGCTGTCAGGACAAGGAAGCGATGGCAGAGCTTGAAGCGATGAAAGCCCAAGCAGAGGTTGAGGAGCAGAATAAGGCTCTTATAAAACGCTTATTTGATGAATTGAACAAAGGGAACTATGACATTTTCAATGAATTGTACGCTCCTGACTATGCTTGGTATACACCATCAGGAAACACTAACTCAGTGTCCCGAGAAGCAACTGTAGAAGCGTTGAAGGATTTCTATAGAGCATTTCCTGACCTCAATTGGAGTATTGAAGAATTAATTGCTGTAGGGAACAAAGTTATATATAGGTTCATAGCCAGAGGTACTCATAAAGAGGAATTTGGAGGAATCCCAGCGACTGGGAATAAGATTGAGAGTAGCGGAATTATGATAGCCCGCATTGAAAATGGAAAAGTTGTGGAAGACAAAGAAGAATTTGATATGTTAGGTCTGATGACGCAACTCGGCAAGGAGCTGAAACCGAAGGAGGGGAAGAAATAGATTTTCTTTGCCCAGTGCGTATACATTTTAAGCAAAACCATCAATAAAAAGGAGGGTTTTGATGTTAAACAAGATCGGTTCTTTTACCTCGGATCGAAGGCACTTCTTGACAAGAATTTTGCCAGCCGGAACTTTTTTTTGTCTCGGGTGCAATAACTTGCTGGCACTGCCGCATGCTCTTAACAAAAAGCAGCCTTTAGAACAAAAACCCAAATACCTGGAAGATTCTGGAATGAACGTGAAAGAAGTTTATACGTTTGCTTATGAGACGTTCCTTCCGGTGTATCAGCAAATGGCTAATAATATTGGGAGAGAGAAATTTCTGGAGATTTTGAAGAAAGCATCTTCAGAAAATATGTCTCAAATGGTGAGCATTATGTCCAAAGATATTCCCAAGAGGGATATGACAGCCTTTGCTGATCTGTTACTTGGCTACTTGTCCGCTGTGCCTTTTAATAAGGCCTTTGCTTTTGAAGTCGTTGAAAAGTCAGAAAACGCCGTTGAGCTCAAATTTTCGGAATGCCTACCGGCAAGACTCTTCAGGGAAATGGACGCTGCAGACATCGGCTATGCTTTTGAATGCTACCCGGCCGCTTCTGTCGCTCGAACCTTCAACCCTAAAATGAAGTGGACAAATCCCAAGAATCTGATGAAAGGGGATGAAATCTGTATCGAGCGATATGCGTTAGAAGAATAGATCTTTTCAAGGAATGACCACAATTTGATATTCGGTGTCTATTCAAGTACCGGTAAGACCACCTCATCCCATTCTAGAAATACCCTTTTCTCACGCTCCATGCAGCTTTATTCATGCTCTACAAAAAAAACCTTGTGAATGAAGGTATAGGGTAAGGGTTGGATCATGATTGTTTATCTGCGCCCATGTTTTTAGGATAAGCACACTCGCCATAAGCGCCACCATCGGTGACACATTCGATTTCGGCGACCAAACATTTTTTATTAAGGGTGCAGGCAGGGTAGAAGCTGAACCTGCTTTATAGGGATGCCAGGAGCGCGACTAACACGCCTACATGCCCTCTGGGCGCACTTTCGAGAGCAAACGGAACAAACGAAGGGTCTAGGTAGGGTTTGGCCTTTCAGCGAAGTAAAACCTAACAGAGAGGGCCTTAAAAATTGCTTATTCCTAGTTGTCCCCTATTCGGAATAGGTCGTCTAATCTCTCTTCTAATTCTTTCAACTTCTCTTGAATCTCCTCAATCTCTTCCCGTGTTTTCCCCTGAAAATAGAATAGCATCCGAAATGCGCGGTGGATTCTTTCCTCAGATTCAGACATTCAAATTCTCAGAGTACCAATGGGGGAATTCAGATCCTTCCTTTTTTGAAAAGGACATAAACCTCCATGGATAGAATATGAGGGATCAACAAACCCCTCAATTCAACCATAACCCGGAAATGTGAGTTGTCAATATCAAAAAAGTAAGTTATGCAGTGAAAGAATCTATTGAGCTAGGAGATTGATTTAATAAAAAAGTCAATTGATGATATTTTTTTGCCCTTGTTTCTTCCATATCCTATGTAAAATATTAACTTCTTTTCTTCAAGCCAAATAATTTCCCCTATGTTTTCTAAAAACTGAAAACAAGGACCTAAAGGCTGAATTTTTTCCTTAGAGTGAAAAACCCCTCTTTGAATGTCTCTATGCTTAAACAATATTAAGCCAAAGCGCTTTTTCATGTCTTCAAGATAAGATACAATTCTCATTGATAAGGCCCAGTTCCTGTCCATAGCTTTCTTTACTGCCATGATTCGAGCATAAGCTAAATAATATTTATCTGACTCAATTTTCTTTCTATAAGCCTCGACAACGCGCTTCACATATTTTGGGCCAGTTTTGTATTTTTGATTTTTTTGCGTTGATGTGAGGTGATCACGATCATATTTTTGTTTAGACGTAATTGCATGCATCAACTCATCTACGATATGCCAATTATACCTGATGGGCCTTATATTGCCTTTTCTTTTAAATTCTTCATCCAGAAAACATAACCACTGATACAGATTCTCAGGGTTCTCCTCAATTTTTTTGTCAGCTCCGCATTCTTTAGTTAGGATCATAAAATGCAACCACCCATAGAAAAAGCTTTCTTTTCTCGGTTTGCTGCCCAGATGAATAATTTTGAAAAATCGCAACAAGCACATAAAACACGTGCAATAATATTCATGATTCTCAATATCAGAGCCCTCATAAACTTGTAACAGAGGGAGTTCTTTTTTAAATTCTTCTCTTGGCGCCTTTCCATAGTCCCTGTACTTCTCGTCCAGTTTTAGTCTTTCGATCTGTTGAGGAGTGAGCTCTTTACCTGTTTCTGGAATAATGTCTTCTGCACTTTTTGAATTTGTCATACTTTTTTCCGCTTATTCAGCCAACAAAATAACCTCTTTTCTAATCCTATACTAAAATTAGAGGTTAAACAAATATGTTTAATACACGGAATAAAGTGAAGAATAGATTAAGAGAGGCGAGGTTTGATTTGAGAATGAGTCAGCCGTTTCTCTGGCTGAAGTCTGGCGTACATTTCTCCACAATTTCTCGAATTGAAAATGGCTTCGTTCAACCTTCAGCTGAGCAGAAAAGAAGACTTTCAAAGGCCTTAGATGTAGACATGGACTGGCTTTTTCCAAACGAAGTTAAAGCCAACGATGAAGACTAAGACCCGGAGGCCAAAATGCCAGAATCACAAGATGAAGTAATTTTAGGCTGGATAACTGAGAATCCTGATCTCTATAATCCTCATAAGTTCCCGAAGTATATTTTAAAATCTGATAAACAACACCGTCTCATTTCTGCAATTGACAAGCTTCTAGAAAAGAATAGCCCGATTGATATTTTCACAATTCAAAGAGAAAGTGGACTTGATTTTTCATATTTGAGTTCACTAATAGAAGGCCTTCATAGGGTAGATGAGAGACATTTCGAGGCATATGTTCAGCAGCTTGTTGAGAAATATTACCAAGGAGAATTATTTAAAGAAACAGAGAAGCAAGGGAAGGCCTATTGTGATGGAGTTCCGGTTGACCTTTCAAAGACGAAGGATATTATTGCTAAAATTGATCAGATTGAATCAAAATCCGGGGAATTGGAGCTAACAGCAAGCACGATTGAGGATTTAGCCTTAGAAGACATCTCGGAAATTGATTGGCTAGTCCATCCTATCGTTGCAAGACACAATTCAACATTACTTGGAGGCATAAAAGGAGTAGGCAAAAGCTTGCTTGTGAATCAGCTTGGGCTATATGCTGCCAGCGGGGCCTCTCCCTTCATTTCTGATCAGATCAACATCCCAAAACCCTGCAAAGTGCTTTTGGTCCAACAAGAGGTTTCACTTCCCGGCATGAAGAACCGATTCGAAAAAATGAGAATGGAGAAGACCTTCCAGCTCGAGGGGCGCTTTAGACAGAAGACAACCACTGGAAATTGGTGGAGCCTGGCTTCTGATGATGGGCTTCGAAAGATCAAAATGCTTATTGAGGAGCACGAGCCAGATATTCTCATCCTTGATCCTCTTTATACATTTGCTCAGGATGGGGTAAACCGCGATCAAGAAATAGCCCCTGTCATATCCCGAATTTCGGCACTCAAAGATCAATACAACCTGGGAATCATTATTGTTCACCATTTCACAAATAAGGAAGATCCAAATGAGCCGCGCCATATGTCAGGCCGTTTCATGGGATCAAGTATGATTGCCAATGCCGCAGATGTTCTGGTTGCTATGGATTTCCTTCACCCAAATTATAAATCCCGACAGCTCCCACTTCCTTATAATCATTATGCCAATATCGAAATCACAACCAGACACGGAGAGTGGCCGGACCGAATAACTATAGAGAGAAGAATGGGAGAGCTGCTATTCCACAAATCGGAGCTCTGGCAAGAGCTTGGAAGACTCATCACTCCCGGCCAGATCGCAGATATTCTTGCTGCCAATGATGGGGAGATGCATCAAAAGGACCTAATTGAGTATTTCAAAGATGATGCAACCCCCTCAACAGTCAAGCGAGCCATAGAAGAGGCATTAAACCAAGGCGTTATCCAAAAAGAGTTCCTTCCTGGACGTGGTAATCCGGCCATTTTAAGGATAAGACAATGATAGTCCTCGATACCCCCCTAAACTGTGGTCCAAATACTTTTCCAACAGGGGTAGGATTTGGTCCAAGGGGGGTGGTCCAAATAGTGGACAAAATACTTTATTTAGTCTTTTGGACCGCATTTAAACCAGGGGGGGTGGTCCAAATCAGGACCTTTATTTTTAATAACTTAAATGTACTTAGACCACCACTCAGGGGGTATCTGGGGGTGTTTTCTACTTTGACTGATTTTTTACCCAAAAAATCTAATTGTTTCACGACAATAAATCCCTCTTTAAAAGGAGAAAAGATGAAAGTATACGAATTTCAAAAAAATGCTCAGGATAAGGTTATTCTCTCGTTTACTGAGTTCAAGGGTAAGCTATTGTTTGACCTTAGAGTTTATTACAATGCTGGCAAAACTGAAGAAGATTGGCGGCCAACACAAAAGGGTATTACAGTCCGGTTAGAATTCCTGCAGGATCTCAAGGAAGGAATAGACAAAGCATACGATGAATGGAAGAAGACAAGACTGAGCTCAGATAAGTAAAAAATCTAAAGATAAGGAGCTTTACATATGCCAGATCTCGGATCAATAAATAAGGTCATCCTCCTAGGCTACCTGGGAAAAGATCCTGAACTCCAGACAAATCTCAACACTGACTCTAAATTCACCGTCCTCGATGTGGCCACAAGAGAATACTATGGAAGTGCTGGAGGCAAAACGAAAGAGCCAGAGGCCACATGGCATAAATGCGTAGCCTGGGGTAAAGCAGCAGAGACTATATGTAAATATGGAAGGAAAGGAACCCTCATTGCCATAGACGGGAGGATAAAAAAGAAAAGCTGGCAGACCAAAGAGGGATACAAGAGACAATCATTCGAGATCCTGGTCAACAATTTGACAATTGTTGGCGGCAAACTGCAGGATATCGATGATGAATCTCAGGATGAGGAGAGCAATGACGAACCCTATTGATGAAATATAGGAGTGTCCATCTAAAAAAATGGGTTTTAGAATGCAGCAGAACCAGCTTCTCCCCGATAAAGATGCTCTTACTAAATGCAGCAAACAATACTTTTCCCCGAGAAAAAATAAAAATCAGCATTGGGGAACCAGAACCGAAGCAGAAATCCATTATCGTATATCCCACTCTACACTTGAGCGTTGGGCTAGAAGAAACATAATTCATAAATCGAAAGTTGGGAACGTTGTAAGATATGAATTAGTCTCCCCAGATATTTTTTACAGTCGATTTATTAAGAATCCAGGCAACATCAGAGTAGCCACCCCAAGAAAGGGACAAAAACTTGACATTACCCTGGAGGGATATGATAGAAAGTATCTGGAAGGAGACAGCGCCTTGGCTAACAAAAAGAGGCGCTGGTGTTTTAGAAGAAAAGGCGTTTTTCAGAGGGACCTAAAGTCAGGCTTTTCGTGGTGTTTTTGGTACTATGATGAGAACGACAAGCTCAAAAAAGAAACTGTATCAGATGCAATTTGCCGAGAAGATGCGATTGCTGAAATGGAAAAAAGGGTTGAAGAAGTCAGGAGAAAGAAGCTCAAAATTAGATCTATCACATTCCGAGAGTTCACACCTATCTATCTGGAAAAAGGCACAAGGAAAAAACGAAGCCGTAAAACAGACAAAAAATTTATTGAAGGCCGGCTACTCCCCTACTTTGGAGACATGTTGCTAGCAGAAATTACTCCCGAGCATGTAAGTGAGTTCATTGCCCAGTTCATGCCGAAAGTCGATCACATTGACGAGGTTAAAGGTTCGACCATCAACAAGCACCTCCAGGTATTAAGCAGGCTGTTTACTATTGCTGAGAAATTCGGCTACGAAACAGGCGACAATCCAGTCGATAGAGAGCTCCATTTTGCAGATGAAGCCCAGTACAGGAGAACAAGAGTATTATGCCGTGGAGAGGAAACACTGCTGATGAAAGAAGCTGCACCCCACTTGAGACCGATTATTCAATGTGCTTTGCTCCAAGCTATGAGGTTACAGGAGCTACTCCAGCTGAAGGTATCGGATGCAGACATTGATGCCGGTACAATCACGATTCGTGCCGAAGTCAATAAAACCGGAAAGGAAGACATCATCCCTATCAGGTCGGAAATGAAGCAGATATTCGAGCGGTTAATAGCGGAGAATGGGGGGAGATCCGAGCACATGTTCAACTATCTCGATCCCAGGACTGGAGAGTACAGACCGATAACCACCTGTAGACGAGCCTTCGATGCAGCCAGACGAAGAGCAAAGATTGAAGGTCTGGAATTCAGAGACCTGCGCAGAACCTGTGCGACTAGGCTACATGAGGCTGGAGTTGATCCTCTCCTCATACAACGCTTCCTGCGACACAGTAGCTTCAGGATGACGGGTACAGTCTATGTTCAATCCAGTATGAAAATGATGAGGGATGCCTTCTCCAAAGTGGATATCGAACCCAGATCCCCTATTATTCAGATCCCAATTAGAACAGATTTAGAACACGAGACCAGCAGTGAAGAGCGGAGTGAAAAAGTAAAGTGTTTGTTTTCTGTGAATTGACGTGGCAGCGCTACCGGGATTCGAACCCGGGTCTGATGGCTGAGAACCACCTGTCCTAGTCCCCTAGACGATAGCGCCACCGGGTTGGGGAATCGCCAGGATACCAGATGTGCTCCAGGGAAGTCAATAGGACTTCGGCACTTCAGTCCAGTTCCTTCAGTTCTTGCTTAAATGATATGACGCGTGATGTTAGCATCAGAACAGTTTTCCCTAAGGTGATTTCACCACAATAATGTGGGACACGTCACTATCCCTCAAAAGGGAATTGAATGCGGCCAGATCTTTGTCCAAAAGAACTGTCAACTGGTCGTTGTGTGCGTTCAGCTGTTCTTGTAAGAGTCGATGCACTTCTTCTTGCTGTGAGGTGGGCGGAAAATCGGAAACACTGATCGTATAGGCAAGCATAGGGATCTTGTGAGCGAGCTTACTCGGCCAACGCAAGAAGTCCTGTCCCCTTCCCGTGAGTTTCATCTGGAAAAAGTTCTCTTCAAGGGCAATTAATTTATTATCGAGCGCCTTGCCGGCGTCAACAATTGCGGAAGATTCCTTATCCTCTTTCAGAAGAGCTTCGAGATCATAGATCTGCTTTCTGATCCATTCGATTCTATTGATCATATCCGCCAGCGTGTTCATGTTATCCCGGATCTCGAGGAGTATCTTAACCTGCTTCTGAATGTCGGCTTCGCTACCGGCCGAATGAGGGTCCTTTTTCACGACGAGACTCTCACTGAATTCCTGCTCGCCAACCGCAAGTTTCACCGTGTAGTTTCCGGGTGGTGCCAGGACGGCGACTTGGCTTCCCAGCACCGCAGGCAAAGGCCGCCATCCTTCTGGCCCGACTTTGATATGGGATGCATAGAGAGGACGCGTCCTCAGCTTAATCTCCTTCGAAGGCTCGTACGTTAAATCCCACCAGATTCTGTTGATTCCGGGTTCTTTTGTTCCGTCGATGGTCTTTACAATCTGGTTGCTCTCATCGGAAATAATGATCTTCACCTCATCTTCTGTTGCGGACTTCAAATAGTAGTTGATTGCCGCGCCATAGGGGGGATTCACCCCTGCAGAAGGATCTTCGGCCTGACTCGAAGGAGGAGTAATCGGCCTGAAACGGTAAGCTGGCCGAGGAGAAAAGAGATTTGCTTCGGATGCGACGATGTCCGGAGTGAGCCCCCTAATGGGGGTTATATCGTCAAGGATCCAGAATCCCCGGCCATAGGTAGCCACAACCAGGTCATTGAAATGCTCCTGGATAGTCAACCAGTGAACCGGTGCATGGGGAAGATTGATCTGAAGAGGCTGCCAATTATCGCCGTTGTTGAATGAGACATATATCGCATTTTCTGTTCCTAGATAGAGCAATCCTTTGCGCACAGGGTCCTCACGTACACAGTGGGCATAGCTAAACACACTTTTGGGGATATCAGAGCTGATCGATTTCCAGCTCTTCCCATAATCTTCGGTCCTATAAACGTAAGGATCGCGGTTGTTCACCTGGTGGAAATCAACGGTGATGTAACAGGCTCCGGCATCATATCTTGAGGCCTCGATGTTGCTGACTGTTCCCCAAGGCGGAAGATCGGGAATATTCTGTGTGACATTGGTCCAGCTCTGACCGCTGTCCCTGGTTATGTGGAGTAATCCATCATTCGTTCCGGCCCAGATGACACCCTTTTCCAGCGGCGATTCGGCAAGGGCAAACAGAACACAGCAGTGTTCGACATCGATATTCATCCCGGACAGACCGCCTGAATACTGCTGTTTGCTTTTATCGTTGGTGGAAAGATCGGGACTGATAACCTTCCAACTCTGACCGCCATCTGTCGTGACATGAACATACTGACTACCTGCATAGATCGTGTTGTGGTCGTGGGGTGAAATAATGACAGGAAAGGTCCACTGGAAGCGGTACTTCAAATCAGCCGCAATCCAGCCGATCGGGCTGTCCGGCCAGATATCGACCTTCCTGTATTGCCGCCTGCTTTCATCGTAGCGTTCCAGGGCACCTCCGACGCTACCGAGACCTGAACTGCTCGCCCAGATGATGTTGTTATCGACCGGATCCGGCAGGGCCCAGCCGCTTTCCCCCCCAGCAACAGAATGCCAGAGTCCTATGGGTATCCCCTGCCCGAAGAGACGGCTGTTGCTCGGACCTCTCTGGGACGGTCCATCCTGCTGGTTCCCATAGACATTGTAGGGGATCTGATTGTCTGTGGCCACATGATACATTTGGGCAATGGGAAGCCGTATCCAGTTCCAGGTTTTGGCCCGGTTGACGGAGATGAACACGCCGCCGTCATTTCCGACGATCATCCTGTTGCCATCGGATGGATCGATCCACATGTCGTGATTGTCGAAGTGAAACCCGGAGACCCCTTTGGATGTTTCTCCTCCATCGAGCGACATACTGAATGCAGCGGCCAAGAAATAGACCTCGTCAGCATCATCCGGAGCAACAGCACACCGAGTATAATAATCGCATCGCCCTGCCAACTGACGGTCGGGATTGACCATTTTCCAGTTTTCCCCTCCATTATCAGATCTCCAGAGGACTCCAACCGTGGTTTCCTTTCCGTCCCAGGGAACGCCGTCGCCAGTTTCAATCAATGCGTAGATGCGTTCAGGATTATTGGGAGCTATGGCTACTCCAATTTTGCCCAGCAGCGTATCTGGAAGGCCATTCCCAGTTAAGTGCTTCCAGGTAGAGCCCCCATCCCGGGACATGTAGAGACCGCTCCCCGGTCCGCCGCTCTCTTTATTCCAGGTCCGAATCAGCACCTGCCACATCCCGGCAAAGAGGACATCCGGATTGTTGGGATCCAGTGCAATATCCGAACAACCGGTGTTCTCATCGACGAAAAGCACCTTTTCCCAGCTCTGGCCACCATTTGTGGTGCGGAAAACGCCTCGATCGGGCTGAGGCCCGTAACAGTGCCCCATGGCCGCCGCATAGACGATGTCCGGATTTTTGGGATGGATCGCGATCCTGCCTATCCGGCCAGTCTTGTCGAGCCCCATGTTTTTCCAGGTCTTCCCGCTATCAGTCGATTTGTAGATACCATTGCCGATGGAAATGTTGCTGCGGAGGAAGGTCTCTCCGGTGCCAGCCCAGACGACGGAAGGATCGGACTGGGATACGGCAAGGGATCCAATCGAAGACACCGGCTGATCATCAAAAATGGGCGTCCAGCGCACACCGGCGTCAGACGACTTGAATATTCCGCCTGAGGCTGCACCGGCATAGTACACATTGGGATTCCCGGGGATTCCGGCAACGGCACTGACCCGGTTGCCCTCCGGTCCGATGTGGCGATATTCGAGCTGACTGAACAGCTCAGGACCGATATCCTGGTCATTGGATTGAGAGAAATTTGCAGGGACAAAAAACAACACAGCCAGGCTGGCCATGAATAGAGCCAAGAACTTTGTGGTGTTTCGCGACATGTTGCACCTCCTTTCGGCTATCATATAAAAGGCAAAAATAATAGTCAAAAACCCCGATCATTCTACCCGTAATCCAACACGAATTCACATTTCTGCTGAGGTTTCGCCTGAAGCGGAAAATTCTCGTATCTATCCAGTATTCGTTTCCTTGACATCTTTTTGCGGCGAGAGTTAAATAGGTTCTCGAGATCATCAGAGTAACTTAGCTGAAGACAAGAAAAATCGAATCTGGTCGAAAGGAGTTCATTTAGAACATGAAAAGACGAGAATTTTTGTCCGAAGGGCTTCGGGGAGCGGGAAGTTCCCTCCTCCTCCTGGGTGCAGGCCAAACTCTGTTTACACAGGAAAAAAACTTTTTAACTCAGATCGCTGAAAAGAGAAAAACCCACCCCCTGTACTTCGATGGACTCATCCTCGAAGTTGATAACAGCGAGGTCAAAGACGCCTTCCGACACTCGGGATTGTCGGGATTTATCTGGGATGTGTCTTTTGTCACGGAAGTGAACGGGAAATATGTTCGGCCTTTTCTGCCCTGCTTGAAATCCATCGCCCGGGCCAATAAAACACTCCGAGAGAACGAGATCGGTCTCTTTCTGGCCACAAGGGGAAGTCAAATTCAAGAGGCGCGGGAAAAAGGGAAAACAGCTGTTTTCCTTCAGTTTCAAAGCTGTGAACCTTTCACCGATGATGTGGACCTCATGGACGTCTTCTATGAAATGGGGCTCCGTATTTGTCAGGTGACTCACCACAGCACCAATCCCTTCGGCGGTGGTTCGTTAGAGAAACAATGGACAGGGCTGACCGAGATCGGATTCAAGGCCATCGAAAAAATGGACGCGCTGAACATCATTCCCGACCTGTCTCATGGAAATGAAATACTCTGTCAGGATATTCTGAAAACCAGCACAAAGTCTGTGGTTGTATCCCATACGTGCTGCCGGGCTATTGTCAATAACGCCCGCTGCGTCACAGATGCTGTCATTAAAGGAGTCGCCGACTCAGGCGGAATTGTGGCCATCATGCCCCTGAGCTTTTGGATCACCACAGATCCTGTCCCGACCGTCGACCACTACCTGAGCCACATCGAACATGTGATCAAGGTCGGCGGGATAGAATCCGTAGGACTTTCTCATGATGCGACAGTTGCCGGGAATCTTGAAGCAGCCAAACACGACAATGACAATCTCAAAGCCGTTGAACCGAGTCTGCCGTGGTGGAGAAGGCAGCAGGAAGCCGGAATACTGGGGTTCGAAGAACTCCCTCAACACTCCATTATTCCGGAGTTGAACAATGTCAGAAGACACTTCATCATTCAATCCGCACTGGAAAAGAAGGGATATCCCTCCTCCCAGGTCGAAAAGATCATGGGGAAGAACTGGCAAAGGGTTTTGACCCAACGTCTCGATTAGAGGATCGGTGAAGACAAAGGAACATCATCGAGGCCGGCGACTCAAGGGTGAAAAAAACTTCGCTGAAATCATTCAAATTTTATTTCAGGAGAGGCAAAACGAACTTCGGATCTTTTTTACTCATACTGGACAACAGGGACAATATAGTCAATTTTCTTTATCCAGGCCCCGAATTTTTTCCAATCCGTGATCAGTTCAACGTGGACCAGGATAGACTTGATTGTCTTATGGGTCCGCAACAATGCCATGCATTGATGGATTCCCTCTATGCCGAATCCCTCCTGTTCACGCCAAATCCACCCAAACTCATTCGGTGAGCTCATATAGGAAATCTGGTTGGGAAGATTCTGGGTCGGTGAGAATATTCTGAAAATGGCTGTGACGCCGCTGACAAGAGTCCCGAGAGGATTCAAAAAAGAGGCAATTTGCCCCAGATTGAGAAAGTTTGAAAACTCAAGGAAGTTGCCCATATCTCTCGAGACCATCATCGCGTCTAACATCTTAGCTGCCTGACTCTGGCCCGGAGAATAGCTTGATTCTGACGGATTGATCCCAAGCGTGAGGAGCGGTTCCCTTCCGAACTCGCGAATAAAATAGGCCATGTTGACAAAATCTGAAGACAGGGGCTTTTCCAGTTGAGTAATAATATTTCTATTAGCATCCAACCCGGCCAGTCTGACATTGAGATTCATTTGCCTAAGCTCGGTCATGGTTTTCAATTTATCACCGACTTTCCCCGAGCCCTGACTTGAGTAGTCCGTAATCACTTTAGCGGCAACGCTGAGCAGGATGGAAATAGAGGGAAAATTGAATTCATTGACCAGATTCTGCTCCAGCACAGAATCGGTCGAGAGGCCTTCGATTCGGCCGCTTGGGCCAGGGCTCACGTGGATGTACCTGATCGTGAACCGATCAGGCTTTTTATGACTCCCTCTGGAAAGTCCCCTGACCTGCCCGGCTCCTTCATCGGTAGTCAGCATGTAAGGTTCTTCTTCCTGTTCCTTGACCTCAACCACTTGACCCCAGAGCGAAGCGGCCAAAACAAATATTACGAAGACAACCAAAAATCTTGGTTTCATCATTATCCTCCCACTCAATCCCTTTAATTGAAATTAAAAACCAAGATAAGTGTTAAAACACAAATTTTAACCCCAACGAAATTTTAAAAAACGACAGGTTGAGCTTGAATGGACTGATGGCTTGTTCAAGCAGTTCCACATCTGCCTGGCTCAAAGTCAGCGTCCATCCCTCTTGTATGTTCGATGTGTAGGTGCCTGGTTGAAGCTTCCAGGGGGCCTCGACGGCACCCCTGACGAAATATCGCGCATCCACGTTAACAGCCACACTCTGTGAAAAGGCCACGTCTAATCCTCCGCCTACGTTAAAACCGATACCGCTGAGCGATTCATCCAGGTTGGCTGGAAGATCAAAATAATCAATAAACTGAAATGGGTCAATCTCCCAGGTATACGCATACCCGACACGGGTATCCGCCTTTACTTTACCAGTAAAATAAGAAACGCCTCCGCTTAGCTGAGGAACGAACATGCCGCTTCCCTGAATTTTGTAGATAACGTTACCGCTGATCACAGTCAATGAGAGATCCCCATTCATAGGCCAGGCATCCTCTTGGCTGTAAGACTCCCCGGATTGCCAGGACCAGTTGAGTTGATAGTCGCTCTGACTGTTCCCAGAAAATTTCGCTTTCGAATTGAAATCTACCCTGACCTGAATTCCCAGGCCCTTGGTGAAGTAGTAGCTAAAGGCCCCATTGAAGCCAAAGGGTTTGTCCAATTCTCCAGATATTCTCCCTGATGCACTGGCACTGGTGAGGATACCTGCGCTCGAACTAGCCGAGTAGTTAGAGGAATCAGTGGTGGCGTAACTCAGATTGAATCCTGCTCCGATGACTAACTCACCATGCGTGGCTTTTTGTGCTGGAGGAGGAGTTTTGGGAGGAGGCGGTGGAGGGGTTTTTTTGGCGGGAACGACCTCGGCCGCTTCTGTTGCCTCGACAAACATTTCGTGAATATAACCTGTGATGAAAATATCCGCGCTGCTTTGAAACCGAATCCTGTACCACTCGCCATCTTTTCCTTCCACGTCAAACACGTCTCCCACCGATGGCCTGTGCACCACTTCACTTTGCATACTCGGCTTCGCTCGAACACTAGCATTTTCGACGACTACTTTGACTCTTTGCGGTTGTGCATAAGTTAAAGCAGGATAAAATTGCAGCAAAAAGAAGAACACAAGCACGGATACGACACAAAATTGTTTGATTTTCATATACCCTCCACTTCAGGTTGAATGATACCCTTGATTCTTCCCTGGGGAAGCCTGATTCTTTGTTCGCTTCCTTGGATATGTCTGTCAGCCCAACGTCAATGCAGCTCTATTAATCTCAAAAAAATCAAGGGGCTGTCAAGTATTTTGTAAAGATCGAACCCAAACACTTGACTTTGGCAATTCCTTTGATTTCAATCCTCACATGCTTCTGCTAATACTGGATTATGATAAAACCGCTCCAATTTTGCTGCCCAGCAACGCCAAAGTCATTAAAGCAGGCAGGGAGTTTTTTATCCTGGAATAGCGTTTAATCGCGACTGTTGATTTCGTTCTTTCTTTCAAGAAGGGTGCGGCGTTCCTTGCCCTCGGTTCTGTATACAATATTCTGAATTTGCCATCTGCCTGCATCACATTCGAGATCCCAGTGGACAGTTCCCTCGAAGAGGGCCTGTCTGGTTCCTTTTTCTCTCGAAACGCCAATCAGGACTTGAGCGAAGGACGCCTTCATTAGAAGACAGCCTACGGTCTCTTCATAGCTCATCTCGATGTCCGAAATGTGTGACTTCAAACTGTGGAATGAATTGACTGTCAGCTCGGCATCTGCTTCGATGTGGCTGTACAAATCTGCCTGGCAATAGTCCTTGTAGAAATCCAGTAACTTCTCACTCTCGAGGGATTGCGCATACTCATCCACGAGCGATTTGATCTTCACGGGGGCAACCTTGATCAGGGCCGAGTTCATGATCTTACCGGCTTCGTCATTCTCGGGGTCCACGTCAAGAACTCTCTTAGCGATCTGTACGGCATTGTCGAAATTGCCGTTTCTCAAAGTGCTCCGCGCTCTATCCAACTGAATTTCAATTTGCAGCGCCTTTTCCTGTGCTTCCCATTTATCCGTATCGATGATGAAAACAAAATCCCCTTTATCCAGCAGCGGATCTCTGATCTTTCCGTACTGGGGATGCTGGTTTCCGGCCGAGTAATTCACGACTTTATTCTGTAAAAACTCGCCCAGCTCGGTTCCTGTCACATATCCGTCGTTGTTGACGTCGGCCTCGCCCTTGACGCCCTCGATGAACTGAGATTTGAAAATGCTCTCATCCGGCACGACTTCATCGGCACTTCCCGAAGTGATGAACTGGCGTACAGGTCTCGAGGTCTTGTAGCTGATCACCTCGGGCACAGCACGCGAGAGCGCAAATATCGACCCTGAAAAACAACTGTCGAAAATGAACAAAACGTGTTTGCTTTCAATCGACCTGGCAAAGGAATCGAACCGTCTCATATCTATGGCGATGTCGAGAAAACCCTCCTTATCGATGTTGGGGTTTGGGGCTTCTTTGGGCACGATATAGCCCATTTCACCGCCGTAGGCCAGTCGGACCGTATGACCATGGCCTGCGAAATAGAACAGAAGCCGATTTCCCGGTTCGCGGCCGCATCGTGAAATAAAGCTCTCGACAGCCTGCACAAATTCACGCCTGTCCGGATTTCTGACGACGGTAACCTTGAAGCCGTGTTTGGTCAAGATGTCTTCGACTTCCGCAATGTCTTCTTTGACTCCCGGGAGTTTCGGCCATCCCCCCGTATAATCATCTATGCCGATGACCAGGGCATAACTATCCTGATACAGATCGATCTCATTCCCCTCGTTGTCATAAACCCAAATTTGATACTCCTGGGTTTCTTCTTGAACCCCCGGGCAGACAAAGAGACAACAGTAGAAAAAGAGGAGAGCAGCTACACAAGAATAGCTCTTAAGTGCTCTTGTCAATTTAGGCCCTGAATGTCCTTATCGAAAGTAGCGGAATATCAATGATTAGAATTCTTTCGCTTCCCATATCTTTTGGCTTTTCCTCACTCATAAAAAATGTATATGATGTGTTAATTTATGTCAAGTTCAGATCAAGAGGTTGTATTTTTCATGCGCCATTACCTTACATACCTCTCTTGACTTTCGAAAATACGCATGATATGTGTTTATCAGCACGCTGGGGAATTACGGACAATAGAATCACAAAATTCGTGAAGTCTCATTTTCCAGCCAAATAAGGAGGAAAGATGAAAAAAAGGGTAGGGATTTCGGCATTGGCAGTCGTTATTGTCTTTTCATTTCTATATTTATATGGTGCAAGAGGAACCTCAATTGCTCAAGTCAAAATTACGGCTGTCAGCCAGTATGGCGTCAAGCTGATGCCGGGAGGAAAATCAGTAACGGTAATGATCAAAGGCTATTACCTCGACAAAATAACGTCGGTCCAGGCCCTGATCAACGGACGGCCAACTCAAGACGTCGTGGCAAAACTCGGGGGCTCTGATCCATCATCCCGTTCGCTCACCCTGGGAGCCCAATCTACGGCCAAGCCTTATTGTTGTGTCGTGATCCGGGCTATAGCCGGAGGGCAGTATATTGACATCTCGCAGAAACAGCTGAGAGTGGAGATCGTGGCGCCGGAGCCAGTTTCCCCTCCGTCAGCTCCGAGCACTCCTACTTCGCCCGAGACGAAAATCGAAATCAGTTCAGTTAGTACACGTTATGTAAAACTTATAAAGGGAGGAGACCCGGTTAAGGTCGTCATCCGCGGTAACAACCTGGATATTATCAGTAGAGTCGAGGTTCTGCTGAACGGACAGATAACGCGGGATGTGGAAACCAGCTTGAGTTCCCCTTCATCGACGTCTCGATCGATCGCTTTCAGAGCCGTTTCAGGCTCCAGGGCTCTGTGTTGCTATCTCGTTCGCCTCATCACTGCTCAGCAAGTCATAAATGTTCCCTCAAACCAATTTAGGATCGAAGTTGTGGAACCGAGTGCCCCCGCAGAGGTACCGGAACCGACACAACCCCTGCCGGAACCACCGAAACTCATCAGCTTCACCATTAATAATAATGCCGCCGAGACGACACAAAGACGGGTTCGTCTGAATATAGTCTGGGATGATGCGACACAATACCGCGCCAGCGAAAACCAAAGCTTCAGTGGCGCCAACTGGCAGTCGTTGACCGGATACATGTATTATGAGTTGAGCAGCGGCAGCGGCAACAAGACCGTCTATGTCCAGGTCAGAAATTCGGGAGGGGTGACCTCGGAGCTCAAGCAAGATTCCATCAACTTAAGCCTCGAACCGGCTTCCCCCCCATCCGAACCGAGTACGCCCACCCCGGCGGACATAAAGTTAGAAATAAGTTCGGTAAGTACAAATCACGTCAAACTCGTAAGAAGAGGTGATCCCGTTAGCGTTACGGTCAAGGGGAAAAACCTGGGAAATATAAAGAAAGTTGAGGTTTTGCTGTACGGACGGACAACGCGTGATGTGCAAACCAGGCTGGGATCTCCATCAAGTACGTCGCGTTCTCTCATGCTTAAGGCAGCTTCCCACGCCAACGCGCGATGTTGCTATGAGGTTCGTCTCATTGCCGAACAAGAGGTTATAAATGTTCCCTCGCAACTTTTTAAAATCGAAATTGTGGAGTCGAGTGCGCCCGTAGAGATTCCGGAAACACCCCAGCTTGTTCCGGAACCGACACAGCCTGTTCCGGTCCCACCGAAACTCATCAGCTTCACCATCAATAACAATGCCGCGGAAACGACGCAAAGACGGGTCCGTCTGAATATAGTCTGGGTTGATGCGACACAATACCGCGCCAGCGAAGACGAAAACTTCAGCGGCGCCGACTGGCAGTCCTTGACCGGATACATGTATTACGAGTTGAGCAGCGGAAGCGGCAATAAGACCGTCTATGTTCAGGTTAGAAATTCGGGAGGGGCAACCACGCCTGCAAAGAGTGATTCCATAATGGCTAAGTATGGCCCCGTCATAACATCTTTCAAAATTATCAACCACTATGCGGATAATTCGATTTCTTATTCTGACATTGTAAAATATTACTACTGGCATCTAAACGCCGAAATTGTAGCAACCGGCAATCCGACTCACTTTCGTTATGCCGAAAAATCTAACTTATCTGATACACAATGGAGAACACTCCAAATCTCTTCTAGTAATAGAGTTGATTTGATTGCTCAAAGAGAAGGTGTTGGTGTCCGGACTGTGTATATTCAGGTCAAGAATGATGAGGGCGAATCAAGCATCGCCCATGCCACTTTCACAATACCCAGCAGAAGAGAGTTCCAGATAGATGCAACAAAAGCTAGAGAAATCTCAGAGCCCTATGGATTCATCTTTTCGTCAACAGCAGGAGATATGGGAAGCCAATGTTCAATGGAATCAATCAGCAATTATATTAGACTGATGATTCCATTCAGAGCAGTTGGTTCCCGGTGTGATTTCACTCTTTTCGGAGGAAAAACCCTGAATTCGGGCTGGGTTTTTAAGTCTTATCATGCAACGTCCAGCTGCGAGGGTCCTGATTGCGGCTACCGGGTGGATGAGAGGCCAAGTGCTGGAGGACGAAGCGTAAAATTTAGGATTCACCTCTGGGCAAATCCTTGGAACGAATGTCGGTACACTCTGTACTATATAAAAATAGAAGGGCCCGGAGATGGTGTGGCTATAGAAGCATTCAAGTGATGGGAAATCTCCAAACCGAATCAATAAAGCATCTATTCTAAAAGCAGATACAGATCAGCGAGATAAGAATATTTTGAATTTGCCGAGACGAGCTTTCTGGAGAAGGAATTTCATTAAAACGGAAAGGGTTTGAAAACCGTACTTGAGGCTTCGTTTTAGGTTAATTGAGGATGCCTCATCGAAATAGCGGCAGGGAATCGGGATATCTCCCATCTTGAATCCGAAATAGGCCACCTGAGCCAGGAATTCCGAGTCGAAAACAAAATCGTCGGAATTGTTTTGATAGGGGATCGCCTCGAGAACTTCGCGGGTATAGGCCCGGAACCCGGAGTGAAAATCCCCCAGATTCTGGCCGAGAATGATGTTTTCCGTTATCGTCAACAGCCGATTGCTGAGGTATTTGTAGATGGGCATGCCCCCCGCGAGAACCTCCCTGCGGGTGCGGATTCTGGAGCCGAGGACAACATCGCAGATGCCGGTTTCCAGAAACCCCAGGGCCAGGGGAATAACGCGGCTATCATACTGATAGTCCGGATGAATCATGATCACGGCATCCGCTCCTCTGTCGAGAGCATATTTGTAGAGGGTTTTTTGGTTGGCCCCATAGCCTTTGTTCACGTCGTGACGAAGGATTGTGATCCCTAATTTCCCGGCAATTTCAACCGTCCTGTCCTGGCTGGCATCATCGTTGAGGATGACTTCGGCGACACTTCCCTGGGGAATATCTCTATAAGTCTTTTCGAGGGTCAGTTCGGCATTGTAGGCGGGCATGACGGCGATCACTTTCCTGAATTTTCTTTCTGGAGGTTTATTCATGGCTTATGCGAGAGTGGCCATTGTATCATAAATCGGTCCTCAATCATTCGTTCTTTCTGGATCGCAGTGGATGAGAATGTTGGTGGGCTTGGTTATTTCCATCTGGATATTAGCTTCGATCTTATCGGCAATCTTGTGACTCTCCAAGACTGTCAGATGAGGAGAGACGATGATATGAACATCGATATACAATTCTCCACCCATATCCCGTGTGCGAAGGGCATGCCATCCCGATATTTCCGATTCATCTGAAAGGATATTTTTGATTATCTGAATGGATTGCCTATCCGCAGAGTGCTCGGTAAGTTCGATCAGATTGCCATAAAAAATTTTTCCACCGACGGCGATGATCATGATACCGACTACGAAAGCGGCCACGTGGTCGGCGTATCCCCAGCCTAAAAGGCTCGCAGCTCCGCCGATTAAAACCGCAATTGAAGATAAGGAGTCAGAACGATGGTGCCACGCATTGGCATAGAGAGAAGGACTGTTGGTATTGCGGGCTACTTTTCGGGTGAGGAAAAACAATATCTCCTTAGATAGGACAGAGACCGAAGCAATGATGAGCACGAGAAAACCGGGAAAATTGATTTCTTTCCTTAAGATGGCTGAACCAGCGGACCAGACGAATCCAAAGCCGACTCCCAAGAGTATGACCGCAATCAGAAGCGAGGCCAGTGTCTCGAATTTCCCATGGCCGTAGGGATGAGTTTCATCGGGAGGTCTGTTCGAGAAGCGGGCGCCGACCAGGACCACAAAATCCGTAGCTAAGTCAGAAAGAGAATGAACACCGTCTGCGACGAGTGCTGATGAATTGATAAAGAGTCCGACAAAGATTTTTAATGCCATCAGGACAACATTGAGCAACGCGCCCCACAGCGTGACAGATCGAATTTCTTTTTCTCGTGAGCTTCTCGCTTCGAATGTCATCTTGGACACAAACCACACACTGATTTTTTCTTATTATAGTTGAATCGGATACGATTCAACAGCCTGCGTCAAAAATAAGGAAAAATCCATGATACAAACCCATATTTTTGTTGCCTGTCCCCTTCTCAGTCTGTTATGATGAGCGCAACTTTTTCTCATGGAGAAAAGAGTACGGATATGAGTTTTCTCAAAACGCCCTTCTTTAAAAAATATCTATTGCCGGGATTTGTTTTCCAATCTGTGATTATCGGCGGCGGATACGGCACGGGGAGAGAATTAGTCGAATTTTTTCTGAATTATGGCCCGCTTGGCGGCCTGCTGGGGATGGTGCTGGTCACAACAGTTATGTGGTCGGTGCTTCTCGCTATCACGTTCGAATTTTCCCGGAAGTTCCGGGCCTACGATTACCGCACCTTTTTCAAAAATCTGTTGGGTCCGTTCTGGTTTGCTTTCGAAATAATTTATCTCCTCTACATGTTTATCGTGCTGGCAGTTGTCGGATCGGCTGCAGGAATCATCTTGAGAGATAACTTCGGGATTCCATACATAGTTGGTGTGATCATTATGCTCACGGCTGTTGGATTTCTGACGTTTAAAGGAAGCGGTCTGATCGAGAATTTTCTATCCGTGTGGTCTATGGTTCTCTATTTGGTTTATGCTGTGGTTTTCGTTGTGGCCGTCATAAAATTCGGTCCGATGATCAGGGCCAATTTTCTGGGTGGAGTCGCGAAATCCGGATGGGCGCTGGGCGGCTTCAAGTATGCGCTCTACAATTTAGGTAACATCGCGGCGGTTTTTTTCTGCCTGAATCATATTGAAAAAAGGAAAGAAGCTATATCCGCCGGTCTGATCGGGGGTGTCATCGGAATTTTCCCGGCCATATTATTCTATGTGGCCGTAGTCGGCCAATATCCGGGTATTCTGCCCGAGGAAATTCCGGCTGTTTTTATCCTCCAGAAAGCGGGCGTCGCCGTGCTTCTCATCGTTTTCCAGATCATGCTGTTCGGGACTCTCATCGAAACGGGAACGGGTTTCATCCATTCCGTCAACCAGCGGATTCAATCAACCCTTGAATCAAAGGGGAAAAAGCTTCTTCAATGGCAGAGGCCGGTTGTGGCCCTAACGCTTCTTATGATTGCGTTGGGGATCTCGACGTTTGGGCTGATCAACCTCATTGCCAGGGGCTATGGTGCGGCGAGCTGGGGTTTTCTTGTGGTGTTTATAATCCCCTTGATTACAATTGGCATGTATAAGATTGTTAAGAAGTAAAAGGTGCCAGGCACCATTTCTCCCCATATAAAAAAAAGGTGCCAGGCACCTTTATGGCTTGAAGACGACTTTGATGGCTTCGCCGCTGAAGGACTTCCGGAAGCCCTCTTCCCACTCCTCCAGAGGTAAAATATCCGTCACTAAGGGTTTTGCCTGAATTTTCCCCTGCGCAAAAAGCTTGATCGCTTCCTTCCAAGCGGTAAATTTCTGACTGAAAGACCCGACCAGTACGATCTCTCCATACAAGACCTTATCGAGGTCAAACTGGATGGGATGGCCAAATATCCCTATCTGACAGTATTTTCCCTGCCTTCTCAGCAAATCCAGGCACTGTTTGGCAGCTTGTTCCGATCCGGAACATTCGAGCGAAATGTCCACACCCTGGCCACCAGTTCTCATTTTGACTATTTCATCTAAATTCTCTTTAGACACATTCACTGTAACGTCAGCTCCGAGATCCTTGGCAATGCTCAACCGTCTCTGATCCTTGTCGAGACCAGTTATGATGACAATACCGCCGTTGGCCTTGACGTACTGGAGTGAAAAAAGTCCCATAGCACCGGCACCTGTAATCAAGACAATTTCTCCGGCATCAACACCGGTGAGCTCTTGAACGGCATGGTAGGCACAGGCAGAGGGATCGGTCAGTGCCGCCGTGATAAAATCGACGTTGTCCGGAAGGGGGTGCACCCGCTCTTCAGGAACGACGCAGTATTCGGCATAGGCGCCATCAAAAGCATAGCCCGTTGCTCTTCGTTCAGTACACAGGTTGTAGTTCCCTGTCATGCAGTAGACACAATGGCCGCACACAGTGTGCGAGTTCTCGGCCGTCACTCGCTCTCCACCTTTAAAACGGCTGATGTTTCTGCCGACTTCGGTGATAACACCGGAAAACTCATGACCTATCACAAAGGGAACTTTTGTTGGGATACCGATATCCCCCTTATAGATATGAAGGTCGGAACCGCAAATTCCGACAGCTTCAACCTTGATTTTGACTTCGTTATCTCCGGGAGCAGGCTCAGGTATTTCCATAAGCTCGATATTTCCCTCTCCTTCGGCGTATTTGACAACAGCTTTCATGGTTTTCTCCATTAATTAATCATAACACTTATCGGATCATTAGTTCCTGACAAGAGAAATGGTGCCTGGCACCTTTTTTTTATATGGGGAAAAAAGGTGCCTGGCACCTTTTTATCCTTTTTATATATACTCAATAGTGGCGGGGGGTTTCGTGGTGAGTTCGTAGGCGACGCGGACCACTTCGGGAATCTCGGTCGTGATTCTCTTGGCCAGCCTCTTCAACGTTTCCCAAGGAACTTCCGTGACATCGGCTGTCATAGCATCCTTACTCTCAACCGAGCGAATGATGATGATCTCGCCAAATTTCCTCTGTCCCTTTTCTATGCCAGTTCCTTTATCTGCGAGCAAAACAGCAAAGGTCTGAAAAGGCTTTAACGGAGTAAGCTCTTCCTCGATAATCACATGGGCCCGCCTCACACGTTCGACTCTCTCGGGCGTTACCTCTCCCACGACACGGGTAGCTAACCCAGGACCCGGGAAAGGCATCCTCTGATAAATCTCTTCTGGTAAGCCGAGCCCGGCGGCCACTTTCCTCACGCCCGGCTTAAACAGCTCTTTGACCGGTTCGATGACCTTGAATCCATATCCCTCATCCGGATCTATCCCTATCTGCTCAAGGATGTTGTGTTGGGTTTTGACTCCGCCCTCTGTCTCAATGATATCGGCTGCTATCGTCCCCTGGATTAAATATCTGGCTCCACTCTCCTTCACGGCACGGCCAAACACAGTGTAGAATGTGTTGCGAAAAGCCTTCCTCTTCTCTTCTGGGTCGATCAGCCCCTTGAGTGCGTAAAAAAACTCATCCTGGGCATCGATGATATCGACCGCTATCCCCAGGTTGGAAAAAATTTGCGCCACACGTTGTGGCTCTTTATATCTCATGAGGCCATCATCGATAAAAATCACCTTCAAATAGTCTCCGATAGCCCGATGAGCGAGCACAGTGCACGCAGAGCTATCCACTCCCCCAGATAAAGCTGAAATGGCCTTCTCGCTCCCTACTGTATCCTTGATTTCAGTGGTTTTTTCCTCGATAAATTTTTGAACATCCATTCTGTTTCTCCCGGTTAAATTTTATCCATCATACACAATTTTAATAAAAGTTCAAACACAAACCTTGGACATCGCTCATTGGCCGTTTGGGATGCATTTCTACCCTTAAAGGTCGTGACTTTTTTGAAATCGGGCATTCGGTGCATTAGCCTTTAAGGGTGATTGGAACAGGATAAATCTCATCACCTATACCACCCAAAAAGGCGATTGACCAGATATAAAGGTTGTGTCATTATGAGACCGGAAAAGTTAAGGAAGAGTTAATTATTGAGGAGGGCCCATCCAAGGCATAGCTAATCTTGAAGGGAGCAGGAAGAACGGGGATTCCTCTCTCAGGCCCTCCTCTTAAATCCTAGAGTAAGTCCTGTGGACTTATATTTTATTTCTTTCCCGGCTTTAGCCAGGTAGACCGCACTCCCTTCGCAAAATATATACTATATCTTGTTACTCTTTTTATAAAAGGTACGACATGTAGTTTGGATTGTCAAGCTTTTTTTTACAAAAAAACGAAATTAGACAAAACTCCAGAAAAAAAGCACAAAGGGGAGTCAGGATATCGTTCCCAAAATCAAGGAAAAATAATCCTTATTGTTCTCTTTGATTTAAAATAGACTAGCGATGTCCGTGCTCTTTCAGAGTTCAGCAGCTAAAGACGACCTTACCCGCATTCGCGGACATAGATGGGATCGAGAATAAGTTATCTCTTGATCCGGTGGCCCTAAAATTGATTTTAGGAGGTTTGCTTACAATTCGAGGCAATTCTGCCAAACGCCGTGTATGTTGCAGAATTCCAGTGCACAGAAGGCTTTGAATTCATCCACTTTAACTTTGAATGCCACATTGGGATCTGCAAAAGTGGGCTCGAAGGTTGCTCGTCCAATGCTGATGACCTGATCATTCTCTTTCACACCGAACAACTCAACCCACTCGATATGGTGCTCTACCGTGTTGGGATGAGGAACTTCTTTACCTACGACAACTCGAACCGTATCCGTTCCTTCCACCTCGATGACGGGGACATGTTTCTCTTTGCCCTCATTTTCAGTGCTTTTGAGTATGTCTCCAAATTTCATTGTCTTCTCCTTATAATATATTTCCTATATAATTACTCTATTATGCGCTTAATGTCAAACCTTTCGTTCATTTTCAAGCACATTTTGAAGCTGCTCCAACTTGTCAGTCAACCCAACATCGCTTATCCCTCCCCGCACACGTTTCGAAACTAAGGGGAGGACGGCCACAACCAATATGGTCCGATAGTCTTCGGTTTTAAAGACTAAAGGATTTTATTCTTTTTTCATGCCGGGTTGAGTGATTTCAAAATTCTCTTTAATTTTGGCCTCTTTGACCATCTTTCTGACGTCGGCCAACAGTTGCTTGGCATCGTAGACAATACCATCCTTAATGGTGTACTTCACGCCTCCGATGCGTTCCGCTTTGTTATCCTTGTTCAGTTTTATGGCACCTGTGCCATAGAGAACCTTGAAATTCTGGAGAGGATTGGCATCGACAACGGCAAGATCGGCCAGCTTACCGGGCTCAACAGTTCCCAGGTCATCTTCAGCACCCAGAGCTTCGGCACCCCATAGGGTTGCGGCACGAACGATCTCCAAGGGATGAAAACCCGCTTCGCGAAACAACTCGAATTCTCGAATGAATCCGAAGCCGAAAAGTTTGTAGATGAATCCGCTGTCAGCTCCCATGGCCACCCGACCGCCACGATTCTTGTATTCGTTAATGAACGTCATCCAGAGCTTGTAATTGTGCTTCCAGGCTACTTCGTCCTCTGTCGTCCAGTAGTACCAATATGCACCGTGAGAGAGGCGGTTGGGTTCGTAAAATCTCCAGAGCAGAGGCAGCGTGTACTCCTCATGCCACTCGGCGCGGCGGGCACGCATGAGATCACGGCTGGCTTCATAGATAGTCAAGGTGGGAACCAGAGTGAATCCCAGCTCGATGAACTCATTCATAGCTTTATTCCATTTCTCGCTGTAAGGCGGGGCTGCTTGAGCCCATAACCGTCCCGCTTGACCGAAGCGATCCTGCTCATTCTGATAGACGGCATCCAGCGGCCAATCTTGAATCGTGCTTTTGTCGAGAAAAGATTCTGGAAGCCCGTACCAGTGCTCCATCGTCGTCAAGCCCATCCGGGCCAGGTCGAGCATATGGGTCTGGCCAACGGCGTTCTGGGCAAGGTGACACGCGGATCGCAAACCCAGTTTTTTTGCCTCATCCAGGACTGCTTCGTATACTTTCCTCGGGAGCCCAAAAAGCTTCACACCATCGACTCCCGCCTCGGCATTCTTCCTGAGTTGTTCTCGTGCTTGTGCGGGATCTCTTGTCCACACCACATGATAGGCATAAATCCGAGGTGCAGTAATTGCGTTGTTAGCGCTCTTGGTCTTCTGCTCGATAAGCCATTCAAGGCTCATTCGTGTGCCCACTTCGCGTATGGTCGTGATACCGTGACCCAACCAGAGTTTATACACATATTCAGCCGGGGTTCCTTTGGTCGAACCGATGTGCTCGTGCATATCGACAAATCCAGGAAGGACGTAGTGCCCTCTCAGATCCATGACTTTTTGCCCTTCTTTTTCTTCGGGAGGCTCAGGAATGGGAAGTCCGGGAGTTCCGACGATAGTGATATTCCGAATTCGGTTATTTTCGATCACAACCTGGGCAGGCCCAAAAGGCAATGCCCCTGTCCCATCAATAACCATGACTCCGTGAAGGATAAGTTTTGTGAAGGGCCCCTCCCCTTCCGATCGAGGCGGAGGTGATAGTATGGTCTCCTCAAAGGCGGTTGTATTCAACACTAAAAAGACACACATAAAAAGAAATGCAGACACGATGCCCAGTAAAGGTTTACGTCTCACGTTGGATCTCCTTTCTTGCTAAGTTGAAAGTATGTGGAAGTTATATCAATCATGAAGAAATTCGATAGAAAGGCATTGTATCACAACCGTGTGATAGTGCAAATGGGTAGAGGTTTAGAAACATATTATATCCATTCCTGGTCATCCACAGTCCTATCCGTCCTGACGTCGCCGGTGTGAGCCGTTGCAACAGGTTCGAACAGAAGCAAATGAGTTTCCTGCTCTGCTATAGGCCTGTGGTCGACACCTTTAGGGACGATGAAGATATCCCCCTCATTCAGCACAACTTTTTCTCCGGGGAGTTCCATCACCAAAGACCCTTTAAGGATCATGAAAAGCTCATCCTCCTGGTCATGCTTGTGCCAGATGAATTCTCCTTTAATCTTAGCCAGTTTTACATATTGTCCGTTGAGCTCGCCGATGATTTTAGGTGTCCAGTGTTCATCAAAGAGAGATAATTTCTCTTGAAGATTGATCTTTTTCATCCCCACTCTCCTTTCATAAGAAGATCCCATCTGTTTGAATAGATGGAAAATGATAGAAAATGTGCCAGGCACCTTTTTTTCCCCCCCAGAAAAAAGGTGCCTGGCACCGTTTTTAACGGAATATGGCGGATTCGCGGCCGTAGATCTTGGAGCAGACATAAATGCTGACGACAGCCAGAGTGATCAGCGAGAGATAGACCGCTGCGAGTTGGGGCACTGTGATCGTCTCAGCAATGATAGCCTTAGTGGCCAGTGAAACATTGAGAATAGGAATCACAGCCGTCCCCATCGTCAAATTCATACCGGGCAACAATCCCATGAAAGCGGGAATTATGACCACAAACATCAACGGGCTGAGTATGCTTTGGGCCTCTTTGTAGGACCTGGCAAAAATCGAGAGCGAGAGAAGCAGAGCGGCGAAAAAGATGGTCAAGGGCACCAGAAGGGATAGTAAAATCAGGATTGTGTTTACTTCCAGTATCGACATGACTGTCTTCAGCAATTCAGGCGGCAGGTCTGTCATCCGCCTGATGCCAAGATACAATCCCAGCATAGCCACCAGCGCAGAGATCATGCCCGCCAACATGACCACACCAAGCTTCCCCAATAGAATCTGAAACCTGTCCACGGGTGAGGTGAGTAGCGTCTCCAGTGTTCCCCGTTCCTTCTCTCCTGCAGCCAGATCAATGGCCGGATACATAGCCCCCATGAAACAGAATATGATGAACATATAAGGCAGAAATCCGCCCACAGCCTCAGCCAATTGTTCCTTGGCTGTGGCCAAATTTTGCTCGCTTATTTTGATGGTCTTGATGATGGATTCGTCCAAATCCATTTTTTGAAACCGCTTCATCCGCAGCGTATCCTCGAATTGCGTCAAGAGCTTCAACACCCGACTTTTTTCAATTTCACTATCCTCGGTCATTTTCATCAAAAGCCTGATTCTCCCCTGGGAAAAATCCTCGACCTTCCGGTCAAAATCTTTTTCGAAAATTATGAGAGCATCCAACTCATCCTGTCTGATGAGCGCTTTCGCCTGCTCCTCTTCGATATCTTCCCGTATTTCAACGTTTGCATTTTTGAGTAATTCCATACTGAATTCCGCTGCGTTTCCATGCCGGATGAGCCCGATTTCGAGAGTCTTTGCCTGGGCTTTTTTCGCTTGAGATATAATCATACCGGAGGCAATGCTGATCAAAACAGGAAAGACAAGGAGGGGAATAGCCACCATGAAGATAATCGTTCTTCTGTCCCGGAGGGTATCTTTCAGTTCTTTCAGGAACACAACAAGGCTATTTCTCATGATCGCACCTCCTGGATGAGTTTGATGAACTCTTCCTCGAGCGATTCCCCCCGCATCCCGCTTTGAAAATCTTTATAGGTGCCGTTGTAAATGAGCTTCCCTTTGTGGATGAGGGCCATGTCGTCGCTGAGCAGACTGACCTCACCCATAATGTGCGTGGAAAAGATGACGGTTTTGCCATCGTTTTTGCAATTCCGGATGAGCTCGATGATATTCTTGGCCGTGATCACATCGAGGCCAACTGTGGGCTCATCGAAAACGACCACTTCAGGATCGTGAATGATGGTCCGTACAATCGAAACCTTCTGGCGCATTCCTGAAGATAGCTTGGCAATTCGCCACTTGGCGAAATCATTCATATCCAGCAGCGTGAATAGCTCATCTTTGCGCTTCTCGAATGAGGACTTGTCCATGCCTTGAAGGTCGGCGTAGTACTTGACCAATTCCTCGGCTGTCAATCGGTCATAGAGCTTGGTCGTTCCCGTTAAGAATCCCAGCTTTTTCTTCACCTCTAACGGTTGCTTCACCGTGTCGAAACCACTGACCGTAACAGATCCCTTGGACGGCTTGAGCAGAGTGGCGATCATGCGCAGGGTGGTCGTCTTTCCTGCCCCATTGGGCCCGATCAACGAAAAAATGCGGCCAGGCTGACAGGTAAAACTGATTCCCGCCACAGCATCCACTTTGCCATCCTGAGAGTGATTTCCCTTTTCTTTTCTCTGTTGTCTAGTGAGTTTGAAGGTTTTCCAAAGATCTTCGACGACAATCATTTCCTCATTTCTCCTTTGTAAGTTCTTTATTCATCTAGACTCTACTCACCTGCCGATTTAAACCTTCGACTGATATGTCCACTTATTATATACCATATCAAGTCTCTTTATTCGACTTGGATCATCTCGACTTATATCACCCAGTCCAGATCCTTGTCAAAATAATATACGAAAGAGAACAACCAGGGTTTATAAGCTTTTGCCACTTGAAGTCATATTATTCTTGTGGTAATAGTATTCTTTCTTCATAGACAGGCCAATAATAAATCATAGAGGAGGCACACCGATGACGTCGAATATACAGGGTGAAAAACCGCACGGAAAATTGGGCGTATTGCTACCCGGGTTAGGAGCCGTCGCGACCACGTTTATTGCCGGAATCGCGGCCATTCGTAAAGGGATAGCCAAACCTTTCGGCTCAATGACCCAGATGGGAACAATCCGACTCGGAAAAAGAACGGAAAAAAGAGTCCCGATGATCAAAGATTTTATCGACCTGGCCACTCTCGATGACCTCGTGTTCGGAGGATGGGATATCTTTACCGACAACATCTATCAGGCCGCACTCAATGCCGGGGTTCTCCACAAAGACCTGCTGGGCAGCGTGCGCGAGGAGATCGAAGCAATCCAGCCGATGAAAGCTGTTTTTGATCAAAATTATGTCAAAAAACTGCACGGAGAGCATGTCAAGAATGCCGACACAAAGTACGATTACGCCCGAATGTTGATGGATGACATCCAGAAATTCAAGGAAGACAACGGACTGAGCCGGATGGTCACGGTTTGGTGCGCCAGCACAGAAATCTTCATGAAAAGAGATCCTGTCCACGCCACTATCGACTCTTTCGAGAAGGCCATGAAAGAAAACCACCCAGCCATTGCCCCGAGCATGATCTACGCCTACGCCTCTATCGCATCGGGTGTGCCCTTTGCCAACGGAGCCCCGAATCTGACCATTGACATTCCGGCTCTAATGGAGCTGTCGAAGGAGAAAGAAGTTCCGATTGCCGGCAAAGATTTCAAGACCGGCCAGACGCTGATGAAGACCATTCTCGCGCCGGGATTCAAGGCTCGATTGCTCGGATTGAACGGATGGTTCTCAACAAACATCCTCGGAAATCGAGACGGCGAAGTTCTCGATGACCCGGAATCCTTCAAGACAAAGGAAGAGAGTAAGCTGGGCGTGCTCGAATATATTCTCCAGCCTCAAGTTTATCCCGAATTGTACAAGGATCTCTACCACAAAGTCCGAATCAACTATTATCCTCCCAGAGGAGACAATAAAGAAGGGTGGGACAATATCGACATCTTCGGCTGGCTGGGTTATCCCATGCAGATCAAGATCGATTTTTTGTGCCGGGACAGTATCTTAGCCGCACCGATCGTCCTCGATCTGACCCTTTTTATGGATCTCGCACAACGCTATAAAATGAAGGGAATTCAGGAATGGCTCTCCTTCTACTTCAAAAGCCCGATGTGCGCTCCAGAGCTCTACCCGGAGCACGATCTCTTCATCCAGCTCATGAAACTGAAGAACACCCTCAGGCATCTCAGGGGTGAAGAGCTCATCACGCATCTCGGACTGGAATATTACGATTGAATTCCAATCACACATTCCAGCGCGGATGATTGTCTACGAGGTACAGACTGTTCAGAACGGATACAGAGCTATTCACCTCTATTCAATCATTTTTCATCTGAGACTTAATGCTCTCCCATTCTAGAGGTTAAATCCGCTTCAAACAACCCGCCGGACCACTGATCAAAAAAAATCAACTCTGCTAATGAAGTTCAGTCGATATGTGAGGGATGCCGGCCTCCCTGAGAAGTGTGTTCAAGTCAGCCACCTCCTTAGACAGAATGGCTTCCAGCTTATCCCTTTGCTCTTCCACCTGCTTTGTGTACATCTGATACACCTCAAGATGGGCCTGAGTCGGCGGGAAATCGGATTCCGCGATATCACCCGCAAGCGCCTGGAGTTTCATGTAGAGCTGCGGCGGGTAGTAGAAGGAATCGGCGGCGCCTGTGATGCGAGGATCGAAAAAGGCCGACTCAACGGCGAGCAAGTTGCCATCGATCTCTTCGGCTTCCGTACTCAGTGCCTTGAATCCCTCACCGAGCCTTTCCATAAGATCGGCCAACTGCTTCCGGATAGACTCGATCCGGTTGATCATGTCTGTCATTCCCTTCACCTGGTGCCGAAGATCGAGAACAACCTTGGTCGAAGCACGGATCCCCTCTTCACTGCCCAATGAATTCGGGTCCTTCAGGACCGTGAGTTTCTGTGTCCACTCATCTTCCTTCACTTTCAGTTTGACCGTATAATTTCCCGGAGGGACGAGCGCAGCCATAGTGCCGCTCTCCGGACCGATCGGGAATCTGCGCCAGCCTTCCGCATTCAGTCCGATTTCCGGATGCCCAGCTGGGCTTGTCCGCAATCGTGGCAGTTCTATGGATTCATATTTGAGGTCCCACCAGATTCGGTTGATGCCCTCCTCTTTGGTCCCTTTGAGCTTCCGGATTGTTTCCCCTGCCAAATCCAGGATTTCGATCTGAACATCCCCTTCTGGAACCGTTCCTAAGTAGTAATTGATGGAAGCTCCGTAGGGGGGATTGTGACCCAGTGCGCTGGGTGGATCGAATTCCTCTCCCATGTAAATGGGCAACGTGGGACGGGTGAGAAACCTGTAGGCTTGCCTCGGCGTGAACAGATGGACGCTCGATGCTAGCACCTTCTGATCGAGCCGCTGCAAAGGCGTGATATCATCGCAAATCCAAAACCCGCGGCCATAAGTCGAAATCACCAGATCGTTAAAGTGTTCCTGGACGACGATCCAGCTCGTTCGAGCATGGGGGACATTGTTCTGAAACAGCTGCCAGTGCTCTCCATCGTCAAAGGAGATATAGATGGAATTTTCCGTCCCCAAGTAGAGCATCCCCCTCCGGACAGGATCTTCCGCAATACAGTGGGCATAGCTGAACATGTTTCGCGGGATGCCCTTTACTATGGATTTCCAGGTTTTCCCATAGTCCGAAGTTTTGTAAACATACGGATTCCGATCATTCACCTGATGCAGATCAACGACAATATAGGCGGTCCCGGCATCGTAGCGCGAAGGCTCGATCTTGGAGACAGTCCCCCAGGGCGGAAGGTTAGGGATAGCCTTGGTCACGTTCTCCCATCGACCTCCTCGGTCCCGGGTCACATGAACCAGGCCGTCATTGGAGCCGGCCCAGATGACGTTCCTGTCGACCGGAGATTCGGCAATGGCAAACAGCACACAGTAGAACTCGACACTGGTATTGTCCGGCGTCAGGCCACCGGATGACTGCTGTTTGCTTTTATCGTTTGTGGTTAGGTCGGGACTGATCACTTTCCAGGTCTGACCGCTATCTTCCGTCACATGAACATGCTGGCTGCCGGCGTACAGCCGATGCGGATCATGAGGAGAGAGCGCGATCGGGAAAGTCCATTGGAAGCGGTATTTCAGGTTGGCAATAGGCCAGACAAACATCCCCACTGGCCACGGATTCACGTTCCTGGCCAATCCGGTCCGCAAGTCCAAGTGCTGCAGGAATCCGGCCTGACCCGTGGTCCAGACCATGTTCGGATCCGCCGGATCCGCGTAGGTGAAGCCGCTCTCGGAGCCTCCGACCCACTGCCAATCCGCAGGGAGAATGTATTTTCCGTTGAGTGTGTTGCTCGGGGCCCCGTGGGCAGGACCGTCCTGCCGGTTGCCGTAGACCCAGTAGGGAATGCGGTTGTCCACAGAGACATGGTACATCTGGGCATTGGGGAGCGAAGCCCTCATCCAGGTCTCTCCCCGGTTTGTGGAGATGTTGACGTAGCGGTCATTGGCCACGATAAGACGGTTTGGGTTTTGAGGGTCGATCCACATGTCGTGGTTGTCAGGCCAGACGGCCAAAACATCCTTGGAGGTCACCCCGCCGTCAATGGACATGTGCAGTTCGAGCTGGGTCAGGAAGTAGACCTCGTTCGGATTGTCGGGCAGCACGGCCATGCGCGAATAGTAGTGAGGCCTGCGGTTTAAGGTCTCATCCGAGCTGATCAAGGCCCAATCTTCTCCCCCGTTTTCAGAACGCCAGAGCACCCCCTTGTCAGCGGTTTCGATCAGCGCGTAGATGCGGTTAGAATTGCTGGGGGCTATGGCCAGACCGATTTTTCCCAGTGGCGGCTCGGGGAGGCCGTGACCGGTCAGATGTGTCCAGCTGGTACCGCCGTCACGGGACATGTAGAGGCCGCTTCCCTGCCCTCCGCTTTCTCGGCCCCAACCATAGATAACCAACTGCCACATGCCGGCAAAAAGAAGGCGGGGGTTGTTGGGATCCATAACCAGATCGCCGGCGCCCGTGTTTTCGTCGACGAAGAGCACCCGCTCCCAGGTTGATCCTCCATCGGTCGTCCGATAGACGCCCCTTTCCTGTTGAGGCCCGTAGCAATGGCCCATGGCCGCCACGTAGACGATATCCGGGTTGACCGGATCGATGATGACCCTCGGGATTCGCCCCGTGAGTTCGAGGCCCATATGAGACCAGGTCTTCCCCGCATCAGTCGACTTGTAAACACCGTTGCCGATGGAGATATGGCCTCGGATGAAGGCCTCACCGGTCCCCACCCAGACGATGTTCGGATCGCTGTCGGCAACAGCCACGGCTCCGACAGACTGGACCTCAAAGTCGTCGAAGATCGGAAACCAGTGCACTCCTCCGTCGGTCGTTTTGAAAACCCCTCCGGTAGCAGAGCCGGTGTAAATCGTGTTGGGATCGCCGGGAACGCCGGCCACCGCCACCACCCGGTTCCCCTTGGGACCGATGTGCCGGTATTTGAGTGACTTGTACAACTCAGGCTCGATATCCTGAGCTTGTACGAGGACAACTCCCCCAAAAAACACTGCCGCAGCTAGGACAGCCCCCAGTCGCCTTAAGATAGAACTCCTAAGAATTTTCTTTTGTGTCAAATGGGTTTTCATGTTTTTCATTTAATGCCTCCCTTCATGATTGATCATTCAATATAAGAAAAACCTCGCAATCAGAACCTTATGGATTATTGAGTAATCTTATTGCGTGATATCACTCGATATAGAGTCTATACAAAAGCACACAATGAACACAACCCGCAAAATAACCGCCGATGGATTACACCACTCGAAGTCGGATCAACGGAGGGTACGATATCACCCAATGATCTACACTCAATCTCAGATGTGAATTCTATCTGAGATCTAAATTCCGGAATGGCATTTCTGCATCTGGCTTACGCGACAATTTTTCTGGCCCTGTTAAAATGACGACCAAGAGAGCCGCCACTCCGTAAAAGACAGTAGCAAAAAGTAAGGGCGTTTGGTCTGCGCCCCTCTCGGGGCTGAAAAACGGAAAGATGGAGGCAGACAGATTTCCCATGGTGTGAAACAGCAGAGCGACAAGAATGTTGCCCCGGTTGTTGTTATGAAGCCAGGTCATGAGAACAGCCAGGGAACATGTCCACCCGAGAAATATCCAAAAGGACATGTGCGACTGGCTTAGACTCCGGAAAAAGAACAGAGGCAGGTGCCAGAGCCCCCAAAACAACCCGAGGATTAAGCTGGACAGAAATGCGCTATGCTTCACTTGAATCCGGTCCAGCGCATACCCCCTCCAGCCGAACTCTTCATTGACCGAGCCACCGAAAAAGAACAAGGCGAGAAAAAGAACGATAAGGGCTACGGGTGATCCCAAGACGGGAGAATCAGGGAGCTCTCCCCCTCTCCAAAGGTAGAGATGTCTGGCAGCCGCTGTCACGGCCAGGTGTATCAAAAAAATGGCAGCAAGCCATTTGATCGGAATGCGAAAATTCAACGCCCTTTTCACCAAAGATTTGACACCTTTTTTGCCCTGTTTTCGGCCAGTCAGGTAAAAAGCGGAAACAAATGGCCCAAAGGCACCAATCCCGGCCAAGGCCAATTCCGGAATAGGAAGCTCAAAAAACCCCCGGGCCGCTAAAACACCGGGCAACCAGACTATCCAGGAAAAGGTAAAAGCGATGATAAAATATTTCCAGGGAAAGCGAGTTGAAGGATTTCCAAGTTCAGACACACATCACCTCCAGATTAAAGATCAAAATTTATCAAAACATCAACCATGAAAACTTAAAAAGCAAATCTTTCATGATCGATCTGGTCACAACTGAGACAGGATGCTTTCCAGAGATTCACTGCAACCCTCGAGGATCTCGCGCTGGACCCTGAGGCGTCTGCCATCATCTGAATCGGCTATGATATGCCATTTGACCAGCTCGATCTGCATGTTTTGAATTTCAAGACAGGTCACACACCTCGGATGAACACCACTTCCGGAGTTGAAATAATAAGGTTCATCGGCCTGTCCCGCCTGTCTCTGCTGCTTGGTCAAAGAGGCAAACATGGGCCGGTGGGTGTGTCCGGCAATGGCCACCATGCTGTGCTCACGGGCCCATTCAAGAATCTTTTCCTCGACCTTATTCCGTTTGCGCAAGTTTTTGGCCGGGCTTGTCGGATCCCTGAATCCGAGACCGGTCTGGAGAGGCCTCCAAAAGGTGCGCACCAAAAACCGGCTGAGAAAGGCAAACAGATCATTCATGGGATCGCCTTGATGCCCATGAACAAGGAATATTTTATTCCCTAGAATTGCGGTTTCATAGACCTCCAGATCGAGAAAAAGATCCCGGATGTGCAAGCGGGCCCTTTTCAGCTCGCGCTCGAGCCATCTCGTGTTGCCGAACTGCTTGTTGTGATTGCCCCAGATGTATATCAGCCGGCCTTTTTTGTGGAATTCATTCAGATACTGGAAAACATTCCCGTGCGCCTGGACAATGTCTGCCAGCCTGCGGTTTTCATACAGCTCGTCGCCGTCGCCCAGCTCAAGATAGGTGAAACCCTCCTGAAAATAGTGATCGAGGGCGCTGACAAAAACGAGAGAGTTGTGCATAAAATCATCGGCCCAGTCCCCCACTCCCCGGTGAAGATCGCTGAAAATGACGAGTTTCGTATCCTGGTTCAATGAAATGATTTTTTCATTCCTGGCAAGCGCTTTCGTGAGAGCGGATTTTATATTCAGAAAACACATTTTTGAATTATTTATGACAGATTCCGAACGACTTCAACAATTTTTGTAAGTGGCAACGAGAGCATTTTCTTCGCGAAATCTCTTCTCAATACTACGATCATCCACAGAGTTTCTATATTGGATCAATTCTTGAGTTCGGAAAACGCCTTCTTGGCATCGTCTAATTCAGGGCTACCGGGATCGGCCTCTTTCCAGAGACCGAGGAATATCTCGTATTGGCTGACAGCTTTATCTTTCAGGCCCTGTTTCTGGTAGAGCTTGCCCAGCATGTAAAAGGATTTCGCATAGTGTATGCCGTAGTTCAGCCTGCCGGAGGTTAGGGAGGTGATCTGTTCGAAAGCCTTCATTGCTTCCTCAATGTTGCCGGCCTTGTAATAAGCAATCGCCAATGAATACTGAAAATCCGCACGTTTGGCAAGAGGGCCGTATCCCTCCAAGGACAGCGCCTTTTTGAAATACTCGACAGCCTCAGAAGAGTTCCCCTTTGCCAGACTTATCTCGCCCATCAGATGATGGTAATATGTCACGGAATTCTTATTGATTCCCCGGTCAATTATTTTCTTGAGTTCAAGAGCGGCATTTTGAGCCGCATTCATTTCCTTCATCTCTATAAAGATAAGCCCTTTGTTATACAGGGCCATCCGCAGATGGCTCTCCTCCAGCGCCAATTTCGTTAGCGCCTCATTCTCATTCAATGCGTCTTGCGGATCTCCCATTCGCAACAGCTCGAGTGTCCCATTTCTGCGCAACCCGATTTCCCAGCGTACCTGGCCGCTATTTTTGACAGATTCAAGCAATTGTCGATACACTTTTTCGGCCATTGCGAATTTTCCCTGCAGTCCATACAAATAGATCAGCCTGACCGCACCCATGCCTCGGGCTGCCATTTCCTCCATTTGGAGAAGTTTGTTATATTCCTGTAGAGCCGGAGAAAATTCCCCTCTGAGGAGTAAGATGTTCCCCCTGTAAATGAAATTTTCATAGTAGGTCGGATTCAGAACTAAGGCCTTATCCACCTCTTCCCGCGCTTGGTTCAACTCCCCGAGATCGATATGGATGTCCGCCAGAGCCAGGCGGGCCAGGACATGATCCCCGTACTGCTGGATATACTCCTCGACAACTTTCTCAGCTTTGTCATACAGCCCTTTAGCACTGTAGGCATAAGCCAACTGCGTATGAGAGTAAATGAAATCAGAACCGCCCTGCCGACACAACTCATAATACTCAGCGGTTTTATCCCAATCCCCGAGGTAACCATAGATTATCGCCAAATTGTGGGCGGCTGTGGACTCATCCGGATAGAGTTGCAGCAATTTCTTGTAAGCTTCGATGGCCTTCTCATATGTTGCCTCTAAATCCGAATAATAATCCCCTTCGATGAGATATCGCTCTCTTTCTGACAGCCGGTCCGCAAACTCCAGAGCCTTGCCTATGTATTTCTTTCGTTCCGCAAAGAGCCGCAGGTTGTTGTAGCTCATGGCCATCGACCGGTAGGCCATGGCAAATTCGGGATCGAAAGCGATGGCCCGCTCCATCAACTCGATGCTCTTTCTGTTTTCCCCATCCAGGTGATACCTCCTGCCCTCGACATAGTACTTGTAGGCTTCAGGGGAGCTCGTGGTGATGTCCCTGACTTCCCGGTCCATATCGGTGGAAATCTCCCCCGCTGTCAGCTCGAAGCTGGCCTTGATCTTTTTTGTCAATTCGTCGACCATGGCAAACAGGCCCTCCTCGCCCTGGCCTTCGACGCTCTCCGAGCCCACAAGTTCTCCTGTTTTTGTCCTCTGGATCATGATATTGATCCGGAAGATGTCTCCCGCCCTGCTATAGCTTCCCCGAACGATATTCGCCACCCCTCCCTGTGAGGCCACATCTTCCAGATCTTCCGAGGAATAGCTTGTCGCATCCAGAATATCCAGTTCTTTCAGTATATTGAAGAGCTTGTCCCCACTGAGAACAGAGATATACCGGGACTGCGACAGGTCCGCCGTCAACAGCTCGGATAGCGCCTTCCGCCAGTGGTCCAGGCCGACATCGCCCGTGTTGTTCTCGAAATACATAACAGCCAAGGAAGGCTTTCCCGTCGTGAGTGAAACGGGTTTCTCACGAGGGAGAATACGCCAGATAACGACAGCCATGATAATGACAGCAAGGACAATCACAATAGGAACGATGAGCTTTTTGATCCCGAGAGTGACCGTGATCTCCTTGGAGGTCAAGGGAGTTTTCTTCGGAACAAGCCTTTCAGTTGTCGGAAGTCCACTCTCTATCCGGATGAGCTCGGACCTCAACTCCCCGACACTTTGGTATCTTCCTTCCTTGTCTTTTTCCAAGCACTTCATAATAACGTTATTGAAATCTTCGGAAAGCTGAGAGTTGTACTCCTTGGGATCCCTGGGGATTTCACTCTTGTGTTTTACCCCGATGGTGAAGGGGGTGTCTCCTTCAAATGGAACTCTGCCTGTAACCATTTCATACAGGATGGCTCCCAACGAATAGATATCCGAACGCTGATCGGTCTCTTTTCCCTCCACCTGTTCAGGGCTCATGTACTCCGGCGTTCCGATCATTACGCCAGCGTCAGTAATCCCCTTGCCTTTCAAGGAACGGGCAATGCCAAAATCCATTATGCGGGCATTGCCCTCTTTGTCGATCATGATATTGCTGGATTTGAGATCGCGATGAATAACTCCGAGCTTATGGGCTTCGGCCAAGCCCTCACACACCTGCTTGGCGATATCGATAGCCGTCCCCACACTCATGCTTTTCGTCATCCGGATCATGCTCTTGAGGTCTTCGCCATCGACAAACTCCATGGTGATGTAGTAAGAGCCCTTTTCCTTGTTGATGTCATACATCTGGCAAACGTTCTTGTGCCTGACTTTCCGCGCAAATTTAAGCTCGTTCCGGAAACGCTCGATGGTCTTCTCATCGACAGCGATCTCGGGTTTTATGAGCTTGAGAGCAATCCTCTCCGTGATTTCCGTATCATGGGCTTTGTAGACCTTACCCATGCCCCCTTTACCCAATTCTTCGATGATTTGATATCGACCGGCAAAAGTAGAACCGGTGGTCAACTCTTCCTTCGGAGATTCAAGGGTTTTTGTGTAGGCATTGGGCTTCTTCTCTAAGTCTGGCAATTGAGTACCGCAGTCAGCACAAAACCGTGATGCCTCAGGATTATCGGCATTACACTTGGGACACTTCATCACCGTCCCTCCTTCTCCATTTCGGCTATAGCATAATCATTAATCCTGAGTGAGTCAAATGGCATGTATCGGCTCTGAAAGAGAGGCAGTCATCTCCAATTCGCGAATACGCTACTTTAGTCACAAAAAGGATGTATCAAAAGCCACATGAGCCAGCCGTAGTTGTCTGAAATGCTTGATCGAATTGCGGTTCGTTTATGCTGCATGGGGAAAGTCAAGGAGTATTCGACAAAAGGCGACTACCCGTGATCCGTCGCCGTCAACAAGCCACATGGCAGCTTTGTTATTCATAGCGCAATGAATGAATAGGGTTGGCGACAGCAACTTTGATTGCCTGGAAGGCAACCGTTGTCAGGGCGATGAGCAACGCGACAAGTCCGCCCAACACAAACAGATGAAAGCCGAGAGAAATCCGGTAGGCAAAATCCTGAAGCCAGCTGAGCATGATAAAATAGGCAACAGGCCAGGCTATCAGGTTGGCGATACCCACCAGAATCACGAATTCTTTGATCATCAAGCGAATGATATTGGGAACGGATGCACCGAGGACCTTTCGGATTCCGATCTCTTTGGTCCTCTTTTCGGCCATAAAGGCCGCCAATCCGAACAAACCGAGGCAGGAGATGAAGATGGCCAGACCGGAAAAAACGCCGAAGATTTTCCCGATTTTCTGCTCTGCTCTGTAGGTGTTGAAAAACCTCTCGTCGAGAAAAGAGTAGGCAAAGGGCTCCCCGGGCAGAAATTCATTCCATTTCTTCCTCAGGAAATCGACCGTTCCGGAGATGTTTTCAGTCTTTATCCTGAGGGACATCAGCCCCGTGCTCCGTCCCAAGTAGAGCACCAACGGTTTGATCGAATCCCGGAGTGATTCGAAGTGAAAATCTTCCATGATACCGATGATGGTATAGACTTTCGGACGGCCGCCGACAGTGTCGAACTTCTGTATTCTCTTGCCCAGAGGATCATCCCAGCCAAAGTGCCGCGCGGCACTCTGATTGACGATGGCTGCACCTTTATCGGTGGCATGGTCTCTGGAAAAGTCTCTTCCCGAAACGATCTTGATCTCCAGAGTTTTGATATAATCATGATCAACCGGCCAAACGGCCAGAGGGGGTGTTTCTTCACTCAAAGGCTTGCCTTCCGGCGTCACCATCAAGTATTCGCTTCCCGAAGGCACGGGCAAACAACTGGATACGGTTCCTCTGATAATCCGGGGATGTTTGAGTACTTCATTTTTAAAGCTCTCTGCCTGCCTTCTGAGCAAATGGGCATTGTCCAAAATGAGGACCTGTTCCTTGTTGTAACCCAGCTTCTTGTTCTGAATATAACGCAGCTGGTTGTAGACGACGAATGTCCCGACAATGAGGATTATGGAAGCAGCGAACTGAAAAACCACCAGGATTCGGCGCAGCGATATGGTCCCGGTCCCTGCTCGCAATCGGCCGCGGAGAACATTGACCGGACGGTAAGCGGAGATGAAAAAGGCAGGATAGCATCCCGCCAGAAGCCCCGATAGCACGGTTATGCCGATAAAGGATACCACCATAAACCCATTAACCAGGTCCGAGAGAACCAGCCCTTTGCCCGACAGGCTGTTGAACAGGGGCAGTCCCAGCCATAACAGCAAAAACGCGAAGGCCAGGGCAATAACGCTCAGAATCAGAGACTCGGTCAGGAATTGTTTTACCAGTTCTCTGCGCTGAGAACCCAGAACTTTCCTGAGTCCGACTTCTTTCGCCCGCCCCGCCGAGCGGGCCGTAGAAAGATTCATAAAATTGATGGAGGCGATGATCAGAATAAAAAGGGCGATAGCGGAAAGAATGTAGATATATTTGGCATCACTGTTCGGTTCGAACTCCCCCATCAGGTCCGAATAGAGGTGGACGTCCTTGAGAGGCTGCAGGGTTGATTCAATCTTCATTCCCATATCTTTAGCCAGCTCTTCCAATGATTTTCCCATGGCCTTCTGGAGCTGAGGCCCGGCGTACTTCTTGAACAGCATGGGGAATTGCGCATCGAGAACTCTGGGATCTGCATCCGGCTTCAGGAGCAGGTAAGTCCTGTAATTGAAATTGAGCCAGACCGGCATTTGACTCGCGGGAAGAGAAGACAGAGAAGCCATGATGTCGAAGTGAAAGTGGGAGTTTTTCGGGATTTCCTTGAAAACGCCTGTGACCTTGTAATCGACCTTACCGTCAAACAACAAGATCTTCCCGATGGGATCAGTGCTGCCAAAATATTTTTTCGCGGTGAGCTCGCTGAGGACCACAGTCCGGGGAGATTCCAAGGCACTCTTGGCTTCCCCTGCCAGGAGGGGGACCGTGAACACATTGAAAAACGAGGGATCGGTGTAGACAACACGTTTTTCCCTGAAACTTTTTTCTCCGAATGATATCCGGACATCGTCGCTATCCTGAAACCTGACAGCATCCTCCACTTCGGGAAATTCCTCGACCAGCGTTTTGGCCATAGGCGGAGCGGCCCCCACCACGTTCACTCCCGTTTCACCCATTTGGGCCAGTGTGACGATCCGGTAAATGCGATGATAGTTCTTGTTGTACCGGTCATAACTGAGCTCGTCCTGGATGTAGAGCAAAATCAACAGACAACTGGCCATACCGATGGCAAGTCCTGAAATATTGATGAAAGAATAGGCTTTATGACGCCTCAATATCCGTGTGCCCACTTTGAAGTAGTTTTTGATCATTTCCAGACTCCAATAACAGAGATTTCGGATAAAAGAAGGGAAGAGGATAATCACTTGGGTCCAGTAGAAAAGCCTGGCTCTGAACAGCCCGTAATCCCTGGCCTTAGCGTGATATCTTTCCTCAAAATCTCCCAGACCGGCATACCTCACACCCGGGTCAAGCAGCCGCATAAGCAGCCATGTCGCCATGCGAGGGGGGGTGTGTTTTGTCATTCGTCTTTCAATTCAAAAATTGGAAGCTCTGACCAGATAATTGAATTGACCTTTCTGACTTCGATCAGAGCTTTCTTCCCTTCAGGAGTCAATTTGTAAAAGACCTTGCGTCGGCCTCCTCGTTCGGGGATCGGTTCGCCCTGGTAGGATTGGACGAGTTTCCGCTTGAGGAGCCGGCCCAACGAGGCATAGATGGAGCCGGTCAACCATGATTTACCCGTAGCTCGCGCAACTTCCTCCAGAATAGTGATGCCATACGCGTTTTCCTGGAGCCTCCATATGCTCAAAAGGATGATCTCTTCCAGCCTTGATATCAGTTTCATTGTCATTCCTCTCACCATTTGTATACGTTTGTTGGACAAATTAGTTTCGTTGAATCCCAATTTTTTTTCTTCGACCTGAAGTGTCAGGAAAAAAGTGTGCCTAGCCCTTCTATTTTTTGGGCAACATTGATTTTTTTCATCATAGCCCAAAGAGTGGCCGTGTTGCTTGAAATGACAGGGATGCCCAATTCCATCTCAAGCAGATCGATGATTTCAAACGTTCGGAAATTCGTGCAACTGATGAACACACCGTCGCTGTCCTGCCGCACAACTTCTTTCGCCAGCTTATAGGCGACCTGTGGAGTTTTTTGGCCCACTTTTCTGTTATCGACAATGTTCAAACCTTTGATCGCCAGCACAGTTTTACCGTGTGTCTCCAGAAGCTTCGCTCCAGCGCATTGATTTCATCAGTGTAGGGAGTGGCCACGCATATATTATTCAAGTCCAGCGCATTCAATGCATCGCAAACGGCTCCGGCCGTGGCCACAGAGGGAATGCCTGTTTCCGTTGTGATGATCTCTTCTATCTCCCTGTAATGGTCTTTGCCCCTGTACAGACTTCCGGAGGTGCATCCGTAACCGATGATGTCCACATTTGCATCCGCAAGCCGAAGGGAGGAATCTCGAGTCTGTTCTTCCATCCTCTCCAGGTCACGGGCTGTGATGGCTTGAAGTCGAATTCGTGCTGTGTGGACGGTTGCCCAGTCGGAAACCATCTGCCAGAACTCTGGCTCCATGGTTGTGTTAGAGGAAGGAAGGATTAACCCAAATTTGTGTGCATACATACCGATGGTTCCTCATCATGTTACACGTATTTTTGTTAACTCAGCAAGTCCAACCTTAATAGATCAACCTTAAAAGCAATGACTAACAAACCGAAATGTGATAAATTTGCGGACAAGCCGGAAAATAATTAACAGATGCTCAAATCGAAATCGTCAATTTTTCTGTTAGGACTTGAAATGCTGGCATTGGCCGCGTACCTCTGGCATGAAACGGTCTCTGTTTATTGGGATTGGAGACAGAGCAGGCTTTCCCTCCTCATTCTTCTTCTCATCATCTTTCTCATTTGTGTTAGTTTGGGACTTTACAAGATTCTTCAGCACATGAGCAAGGTCCTGTCAAAAAGGACAGGCATTGCTGTCGCCAGAATAGTGAGGGCGTTCATACTGTCGCTGTCTCCCCTCCTCTTCCTTTTTCTCATCTTTGTGCAGCATTTTGTTTTCCTCAAAGACATGAGGCCCTTTCTTCTCCCTGTTTCACTGGGGGGATCGGCTTATCTGGCTGTTATTTTTCTATCACGCCTAAAAAAGACATATCCTCAAGCAATCGCAACCCCCCCTGAAACCATTCAGAGATGGAATCCGAATCGACTCGAACCGAAACGTTTAGCCTGGTTTGTGTTTGTCATCTCGGTTTCCGTTTATATCCTCTACTCGTCGGGATTGATTGTGCCTTCTCAGCCATTGACAGGAGATGAACCGCATTATCTCCTGACCACCCATAGTATCATCAAGGACGGAGACATCAACGTCTACAACAACTATAGAGATAAGGATTACCTGGATTTCTATCCGGGGGAGCTGAGCATTCACGCTTTCGCCGGGAAAAAGGGAGACGGGCACCTCTACTCAAAGCACTTTATAGCTCTATCGGCACTGATGGTTCCCACCTATGCCCTAGGTGAAAAGCTAGTCGCGAAGAACTCCAATTGGTCAGGCAATCCCGAAACGAAGAGACGGATACTCGTCTTTTTCGCACGCTTTCCAGTCTGTCTGATCACGGCTCTATTCAGTTTAATTTTTTTTCTTCTTGTTGTGGATATCACTCAAAGAAAAGATGTTGCGGTTTTGGCTTGGGCTGTTTTCAGCTTTACTTCCCCCGTCTTGTTCTTCTCACATCTTCTCTACCCTGCGGTTTCTGTGGCTCTCCTGACCATTTTAGCTTTTAGACTCTTCGTTCTTAACAAGGAAACACGCTCATTGTCCGCTGTCCTTTCCGGAGCCGCCATAGGTCTTCTGCCCTGGTTTGGCGTCAAATTTATCGTCCTTGCCGCTGTCCTTTTCGGGGCTTCAGCCCTCACCCTCTTATCCAGCCGAAAGGCGCAGTATTTCTGGAAAAAAGCCCTCCTTTTCCTCCTCCCCATAGCGGTATCAGCCGGTTTATACTTGCTTTATTTCTGGACCCTTTACGGAAACTTTTCCCCCGTCTCGGCCTACACAGGCGTTACTCCGGGAGCTGAACTCCCAGCCTATGCTAAAAAGCTTTTATTATTTTCGTTCTTTGAGACCCTTAGCCGAAGCCTGGGATTCTTTATTGATCAAAAATACGGGCTTCTTATCTATGCCCCCATTTATATTCTAGGATTTGCGGGGCTCTATTTCTATGCCCGGAAAAAGAGAAGAGAAGCGTCTTTGCTCATGGTCATGCTGGCTGTCCCTTGGATCTTTTCCGCCAATTACTATTGGGGAGGCTACTGCCCGCCGGGGAGGCCCGTTTTTCCCGTATTCTGGATTTGGGGCCTGTTCCTGGCCTTAGCACTGGCGGCAAAACAAAATCCAGGCCGAAAAATACTGGCAACCACGGGAATCGTTTTGAGCTTCGCAATGGTCTGGGCTGCCTTGCGCAATCCCTGGATCCTCTATCATGAACAGTACGCCTCCGAATTGGGGGGAGAATTTCTGTATAGCAAGCTCACTAGAGCCCTGAGCAACTCATTCGTCAAATTCCATGACTTGCTGCCCTCACTCAAGGAGCTGGAAGTCTTCAACTGGCTTACTCTTGTCATCTGGATCATCGCTATCTGCGGTATCGTTGTCCTTTACATCCAAAAAAATGAGATAGAAAAGTCTCGAAGACTGTCGTTGAAAATGGGCGGTCACCTGTGTTTTGTTTTTGGCGTTTCCTTGCTGTTAGTGGCCTATGTCTTTTTCGATATCCATCGCAATAACAAAGCTGTTTTTGAAGAACAAAACTACACCCTGTATTTTCAGGATGACAATCACTTCGGAAAAGAAGCCGAAGGATTCTGGACCAAGGGTAAAAGGAGAGCGAGCGTGATACTGGAGTCCCCTCATCCGCTTGCTGCTATTCGCATAAAATTGGCGAGCTCAGTGGGGGGATTCACTTCTGTGCAAGTCGGGCCTTCCAAGAAAAAGATCAACAGGGCGAAGAGCACGGGATTAAGCAATGATATAACTTTTTCTCCTGTCAAAGGATTCCCCTTGCGGCAGGGATATTGCTATTTCATCACCATCGAAGACTCCTCCGGTTTTGTTCCCTTTCAACTGGACAGAAACATCAAAGACAATCGCAATCTCGGCGTGTTTGTCCAGCTAAAAGCCGTGAATTAATCCATCTTACTGGTTAAGCCTTGCCGTATCCGTGATAAAAAAGACAATAGGTACGCATTATTGAGATGAGCCCGGGTGGATAGATCCAGCCAGACGATATCCAGTTCGATTGAGTCATACAGGGCAGATGAGAATTAGGGTGAATCACCCCCAAGATTGACAACCGATTTTTCCTGTTATATAAAACCTGAAAGCAGCATAAATCAAATGAAATTAATCATTCAGATTCCCTGCTACAACGAAGAGGACACAATAGAGGCCGTTATTTCTGATCTTCCAAGAGAAATCGACCATATCGACGCCATCGAAACCTTAATCATTGATGACGGATCGACGGATAAAACTGTTGAAAAGGCAAGACAAGCCGGAGTAGATCATATCATCTCCTTCAATGGGCACAAGGGACTGGCCAGAGCTTTTGCCGCCGGAATCGAACACAGTCTTAAGCTCCGCGCCGACATAATCGTCAACACCGACGGCGACAACCAATACCAAGCAGATGACCTGCCGACATTGATACGGCCCATTATCGAAGGAGAAGCCGATGTTGTGATTGGCGCCCGCCAAATTGATGAGATCCCACATTTTTCCTATTTTAAAAAAAAGCTGCAAAAGCTGGGAAGCCGGATAATCCGGAAGCTATCCAAAACGCCCGTCAAGGACGCCACGAGTGGTTTCCGCGCCTTCTCCCGTGATGCGGCCATGAGGATAAATCCTCTGACAGAATATTCCTATACCATCGAAAGCCTGGTTCAGCTGGGAAATGAAAAGCTTAAAATAATGTCGGTCCCCATCCGCGTCAACCCAAAGCTCAGGGAATCCCGGTTGATCAGGAACACGCCTTCCTTTATAGCCAGACAGAGTACGACTCTTTTCCGGATGTATGCCGTCTATAAGGCCTACAAATTGTTTGTCATCCTGGGGATAATCGTCGCTCTCCCGGGGCTGTTAGGATTCCTGCGATTCCTGTACTTCTATCTCACAAAGCACGGGGAGGGGCACATCCAATCTCTTATTTTTTCTGCTGTGTTTGTCATCTGCGGATTTTTCATCGTGATGTTCGGTGTCATCGCCGATCTTGTCAGCAGCAACAGGAAAATGATCGAGATGATGATCTACAAAATCCGGAAATTGGAAATGGAGAACCAAAACAAAACCGAGAATGAAGATTGATCTCATCGGTCCCTCCTATCCCTTCAAGGGAGGGATAAGCTATTATTCCACCCTTCTGTTCAAGCATTTAAAGACAAAACACACCGCACGATTTTTTTCGTTCAAGCGACAATACCCCCGTTTCTTGTATCCGGGGAAAACGGACCGGGACCTGAGTCATAGCCCGCTCAAGGATGACGAGGCACAGCCTCTTTTGGATTCGCTCAACCCACTATCCTGGTTGAATGTCGCCGTAAAAATAATGAGGAATAAACCGGACATGACCATTTTCCCATGGTGGGTGGTTTTTTGGGCTCCACAGTTTCTGACCATCATTTTTCTACTGAAGCTGCTATCAAAGACAAAGATCCTCTTTATCTGCCACAATATCGTGGAGCATGAGACACATCGGATAAAATACCTGATTTCCAAATGGATCCTTTCCCGGGGAGACTGCTTCATCGTCCACTCCGAAGAAGAAAAGGAACGACTCATTAAATTGACAGGGAAAACAGAAGTCAGCGTCTGTTTTCATCCGACGTATGAGGTCTTCAACCCAGGTGAAATGCCTAAGGCTAACGCCAGGAAAAAGCTCGAGCTGGATGAGGAGAACATCATACTATTTTTCGGTTATGTGCGGGAATACAAGGGATTGAAATATCTCCTCGAGGCTATGCCTCTCATACTGGAAAAAATCGACGCCAGATTGATCATCGCCGGGGAGTTCTGGGAAGGGAAAGACTTTTACCTGAGATTGATAGATAGGCTCAACATTCGGAACAAGCTCTCTATCATCGACAGGTATATTCCCAACGAAGAAGTGCCCTATTTCTTTTATGCCTGTGACATTGTGGTTCTCCCTTACACTTCGGTCACCGGGAGCGGTCTGGTCCAACTGGCCTTCGGATTCAACAAGCCGGTTGTGGTTTCCAGAATCGGAGCGCTTTCCGAGGTCGTCCGCGATAAGGAGACGGGATTTCTCGTTCCGCCTGAGAACCCGCAGGCCATTGCCGAAGCAGTCCTAAACTTTTTCAGAGAGAGCAGCAGGGATGAAATGCCCGTTTCGATAAAGAGAGATAAAGATAAATTTTCCTGGGAACATCTTGTTAACAGCATCGAAGATTTTGGACGACATGAAAGGCATTAACCTTGGAAGATTCACTCCCTGCTCTTCTTGGACCGCAGAAACCTGAAGGTCCCTTCGCCGGCAAAAAGGCCTAAACTCAAGCTCCCTTGCACGGAGAGAGTGATCAAGCGCATCATGATCGAAACGGCTATTCCTTCTGCGGCCCCCGTTCCCATGGAATAGGACAGAAAACCCAGCAGGAACTCCCGTATTCCCAGGTTGGCTGGAGTTATCCTCATCGCTTTGAAAAACCTGAGAATTATCAGATAGACGAGCAACACGACCAAATCCGTGTCCATGCCGATACTTTTAAACAAAAAATTAAAGCTGATCAGGTTACTGCCGATAATGAGGGTTATGATGATGCTGTTCCTGAAGAAAATGGGTCGGTTCCTGAGGGCATCTATGACCCGGTCAACTATTTCAGCCATCTCACGCGTGCGCTTTCTGAATGAACCATCAAATAAAGAGCGATTGATACGGGCAAGCACTTTTTTTGCCAAGGGAATCGTCAAGATAAAAACCAGATGTGCCCCGATAAAGATCGGAAGAAGGGGGGCCGATTGAATCTTCAGTTGGGGATCATAAAAGCTGATAACAGCGATTCCCAGTAAGGTCGAATAGATCAAATTCAGCCAGTCAAAGGATGCGTTGCTGGCTATATAGTTTTTATAACTGACACCATCGGATTTCTTGAACATTATAGCCCGATAAATGCTACCGCCGTAGGGGATAAACTTGTTGATAAAACGGCCAAAAATGAAATATTTGAACACCGTATAACGTGGAATACGGTGAGAGATATGAGTCAACAGCATATCAAACCTGTAGCAGGATAAAAGGAGGACGAAAATATTGAGTAGAATGACCGGAATGAGATACTCGACTCTTATGTCTTTTAAAAAACTGAATTCATGAATGTGCTGGATGATGTAATTGATCAGCAGGACTAAGACAACCGCAAGGATAATCCACTTGATGATTTGAGCCAGGTTCGGGATCTTAATCCTGTTCATAGATTGCCGTATCTCCGTTTGCTCCTCAATCACCTGTTCCGTAGCTATCCTTTGCTTTTTTTCCGGCTCTTATTCCTTTGGCCGCTCCAAAGCACCACACGAGCTTTAAAAAGAAAACAAGTGGGATTGTCCAGAATGACGCCAGCAACCTGGGATTCCCGAGGTAAATTTTTGCAGTGACGGCCAGAGCAATCAGAGGGGATGACAGGAGTATCGATGCCGGCTTTCTGAGAATAAGAGGCGTGCCGAGCAGAGACCGGTATTCATTGCGCAGCAAGATGGTTGCTGAGGCATGTGCGTAGGAGTTTTTGACCGATCCAGCCAAAGAGATATAGTCTGGGTCATGCATGACGGCAGCCTCCTTGTTCAGGTAGGGCTGATATCCTTTTGACCTGGCCCGGAGACACAGCTGCATATCACCGGCCAGCATCATTCCATCGTCAAATCCACCCAACTCATCGATCACACCCCGCTGAAATCCCATGTTGGCCCCGGCAATAAATCCGACCGGACCCGACCTGCGGCCTGGCATAAAAGGATGAAAATGCGCAATGTTGTGGCAGAGCTTGACATAGCCGGATCTGGGGCTTTTTATGGAGCCCGCCACTATAGGTTCGTAGTCAAGGGCGGCACACATTGTCTCTACCCAGTTATGCTGAGCAATGCAGTCATCATCTGTAAACAGCACATAATATCCAGTGGCCGATTTGAGACCCTGGTTTCTCGCTCTGCTCGATCCTTGATTTTTGCCTGTTGAAACAAGTCTAATCCAGGAATGTCTGCTACTCATATCCCTGACAAGCTCTTGTGTTTCATCATCGGAGCCGTCGTCAACCACGATAACTTCGTACCTTTCAGGAGAGATATTTTGCTGAGCCAGAGACTCCAGAGTGCGTTTGAGGAGACCTGCTCTGTTGTACGTGCACAGGATGACACTCGCTAGGCTCTCCTTTCCGGTCTCGGTCTTTTCCGTTTCCATCTGCACCGCATGATAGTTAAAGCACAAGTGACAGTCAACAATTTCACAATATCAGAATATCAGATGGTAAAATCGCTGTTAGCCCAGGATAACTAAAAAACAGGGTATCGTTGCCTATGGTATTGAATTTCTATAGAATAAACCCTACCTACGAATATTGATAAAAAAAAAGAAAGATGCACATGAATTGGAAGCGACTTAAGTCAGAATTCAGGGTCGTGAGGGGGATATTCCATGGCAGTCGCGCTTTTGGCGGTCCGATCCAGGCGGACCTAGGCATAACGAATCGCTGCTCTCTCCAATGTATCCATTGTTTTTTCTATTCATCCCATATTCAAAAGCCAACCCTGAGGCCATTGCTGAAGGCAAGACGGGCGGATACCGAAGAACCCAGTCTCGAATCCCTCAAGGATATACAGAGCAAGGATGTCGATACAGATCGAACCAACAGGCTCATAGATGAACTGATCGGTATGGGGACGTATCGTTTCGAATTCATGGGACTCGGGGAGCCTTTTTTGCACAAGAACGCCCTGGAGTTTATGGGCCGGGCCAAGCGAGCCGGGAGCACCTGCTTTGTCAACACCTCCGGTTATGTGTTTGACAAAGAAAAGATGGATGCGTTGCTCAACATGCGATTCGATGTGCTGCGAATAACGACTTTGGCCGGCACAAAAGAGATGTACATTCGCACTCATCCCAAAGTGAAGAAGACGATCTTTGACGATCTCAAAGAGAATTTGCTTTATCTTGCCGAGAGAAAGAAGGCCTTGGGCCTCAGGAAGCCTGAAGTCGAATTGATCTGTGTCGTCATCTCTGAAAATATAGACGGCCTTAAGAGTTTTGCTAAGTTTGCAGTCCAGATCGATGCAGAGCGTCTTCAGTACCGAGCCTATGACGATGTCGAGGATCCCGGACTCGCCGAGCTGGTTCCTTCGAAAGAACAGGCGGCATTAGTCAGGAAACAACTTCCCGAGCTCAAGCCTTATCTTGAAACTCATGGCGTCAAGCACAATATCGACCATTTTTTGAAAATATGGGAAAGGCGACTGGATACGGCATCTCTCTATCGCATTATCCCCTGCTATTACGGATGGGCAGCCGTCCAGATACTGGCCGATGGGGAGGTCTATCCCTGCTGTAAATGCTTTGACTCCTTGGGCAACGTGTGCGATACAGATTTTCGCGATATCTGGTACGGAGATGCCTACCGGAGATTCAGGAAGGCAGCCTATAAAATAAACAAGCACGGCTTTGGAGTGAGCGGTTGCGATTGTCACAGCTGTTCCAACCACGCCGCTAACCTCCGGATATACCGTGCTCTCCATCCGATAAAAAAACGGTCAAAAAAGCTTCGACAGCTAATTCCCGCTGGCTTAGAATAGAGAAAAATAATCATGAGCTGGATGAAAAATTCCGAAGCGATTCTCAAATCACCGGAAATTCTTTTCCGGAGTCAATTGTCTTTCACATATGATGGGATTCCACTCGTTGCCCGACACCTTTCTTCCAGACAAAAATCCAATCTGGTCAAGCTCGGCTTTAGCTCTCTGTTGAAGTCCAATCGCGTTAGCGGATTGCCGGCAGTTATCCAGATTGAGCCAACGGATATCTGCAACCTGAAATGCCCTCTCTGCCCCAGCGGCGAGGATACTACAAACCAAAAGCATGGATTCATGTCCTACGCCATATTCCAGAAAATTCTGCAAGAATTGGGAGATATCCTTATAGCGGCCTACCTTTACGGTTGGGGAGAACCCTTCTTGAACAAGGAAATATTCCGCATGATCGAAGCCTGTACCGCCCATAACATCCTCACTCTCATCCCCACAAACGGGCATTGTTTGCAAACTCTGGATGAAGCCTTGGCCGTTATCGATGCCGGGCTGACAGCGATAATTATCGCCATCGACGGAAGCACTCAGGAAATTTATCAGGTATACCGGAGGGGCGGGGACGTGGAGAAGGTGAAGCGCTGTGCAGCGCTCATCGAAGAGGCAAAAAGGAAGCGCGGATCTCTCTTTCCCTACACATGCATGAGGACTGTCATTACCCGTGACAATCAGGACGATTTGCCGAATATTGAACAGCTGGCTCGCGATCTCGGTGTGAACATGTTTGCGACAAAAACCGTGGGCTGCAAAACACATGATAAAGCGTTCAGAGATTTCGAGCCGACGGCAGCGAATCTCCGCCGGTTTGAATACGATGGGGGCATGCGGGAAGAAAGGCCCCCGCTACAGTGCATATTTCCCATGCGACAACCGACCATCAAATGGGATGGAACAGTTATCGGTTGTGAGTTCGACTATGATGTAGAGAATCCATGGGGCAATATCGGAGAGCAAGAGTTCGCCGATATCTGGAACAGTCCTCTGGCACTCGAACTCCGGCACAATATCCGCTCAGGAAAGAAAAGCACATTTTGTGAACACCATTGCCCCTATCAGGATCGTGTTCGGGACAGTTCCTCTATCCAGTGCAAAAAGCTGCGTCCAATGAAAGGCCAAGAATGAATTCTTCGTTAAAAATATTTGTCCTTGGCTACGGCCGCAGCGGAACGACCATGATGGGCCGTATTCTGGGAAATCATCCTGATATCTACATGTTCAGGGAACTCAACTTTTTTGAGAAGTTATGGGATCGCAAACAGGAGCAGCCCCTGTCGATCGTTGAAGCATCAGACCTTGCGGCGCGGTTGATCAGTATCAATCGGCACGGATACGGGCTTCTCAAGGATCACTCAGACTATCAGGAAAAAGGCAGGAAAATTGTCGACAGCATCACTGAAAAAACCCTCACACCGATAGAAGTCTACGAGGCATTCTTGCAATGCACCGTTACAGAAAACGGAAAGCGCATTCCATGCGAGCAAACGCCTGGCTATGTTTTTTATCTGGATGAGATCTTGAAGCTCTTTCCAGAGGCTAAAATTATCAACATGATCAGAGACCCGAGGGACGTCCTGGTCTCCCGGAAGAAAAAATGGCGGCAGTACGGCTTGAGAATAGAACCCGTACCCTTGCACCGGACAATCAGAACCTGGGTGCATTACCACCCGATTTCGAGTTCCTTCCTATGGAAATCGGCGGTGAAAGCGGCCCAACCTTATGTCAACGACGGGCCTGTTTATCAGCTGAAGTTCGAAGATCTCCTATCCAATCCTGAGGCAGAGATCCAACAGGTCTGTGATTTTATCGGGATTTCTTACCTGGACACTTTGCTGAAAATCCCGGTTGTCGGCTCCTCCTTCCTGAAGGAAAAGCCGGTGGAAACTGGGATAGATAAATCAAGGACAGCGAATTGGCAGAACGGGGGTTTAAACTCGGCGGAACTCTATATCAACCAGAAAGTGACCTCTAAAATCATGAAAACATATGGTTATAAGCCGGCCAAGGTGTTTCCGAACCCAGTTCTGTTGGTATTCTATGCTGTAACGCTGCCGGTAAGGATATTTTTGACCTTTCTTATCCATAAAAAACACTTCAAAAACATGAAGGAATCCATAAAGAGGCGGCTGGCACAGCAATCCTTTGAAGGACCGAATGGATGATAAGAACAACAAAGAAAGAATTGACACAAATCGCTATCCGCTGGATGGAAGAAGGATGGCAGAAGGGAAATATTCATATCGTTGATGAGCTCCACTCCATGAATTTTATCGATCACGATCCTGCTGGCCGAACCCCGGACATAGAAGGTTTCAAAGAAGGCATCCAACAGCTCTACGCGGCCTTTCCGGATTTGTATGCCGAAGTTGAAGATCTCGTTGTGGATAGAGAGTCGGGCAAAGTAGCCATACGATGGACTGCAACAGGTACTCATACCCACATTTTTATGAATGCACAGCCGACAGGTAAGTACGTTCGCATTAAAGGGATTGAGATAATCCGTATCGAAAACGGCAAAATCGCAGAGCGGTGGGGCGAGTGGGATGGGATAGAACTGTTACAGCAACTTCAAGGGCTTTGACGATGATCTACGGGATTGGCTTGATCTGGCAGCACCCATCCCCTCAATATTGAACAATCCATCTATAGCACTGCTATCCCGCTACTGATCTTCCATTGATCTCCGGCGCACAAGTGATGCCCCGCTGCGGCAGCGGCGGATTCAGCCTAACCTGGGTGGCCGGCCTGAGATGTCCTCAGCATTTCAGGTTTTTTTGTAGTTTAGTGTCTTGAGATCAACCTTTCGACCAAAGAAACAGTCTATAACAGTAGATATGCGTTGTGCCCAGATGGAACCAGGTGTTTTCTGGAATGATCTTTGCTCTGGATGGCGGTGCGTCAGTATAATGTGTTTTTACGAGAGAAAATCATGATTAAAAACTATTTTAAGGTTGCCATAAGAAATCTGCTCAAACATAAGGGCTACACCTTTATCAATATCCTGGGCCTTGCGGTCGGGATAGCTGCCAGCGTGCTCATATTTCTGTATATCATTCACGAGATGAGCTATGACAAGTTCCACGAAAAGGCAGACAAGACCTACCGGATTACGGCCGACTGGTCGAACGACGGGGATTCCAGGATTCACCAACTGGGGACGCCCTACGTCCTGGCCCAGACCATTCGAGAAAAATATCCGCAGGTCGAGGCCATCACCCAGATCACCGGTCCAATCATGGATGTGATCATCAGATACAGGGATACTGCCTTCAAAGAAACAGACGCCTTCTGCGCCGATCCTACCTTCTTTGATGTCTTCAGCTTCCCTCTTATCAAGGGGGATCCAGAAACATCCCTCGAGGATCCCAATATGATCATCATGACTCAGTCCATGGCCAGAAAATATTTTGGGAATGCAGATCCTGTGGGTAAAACCATCGAGATACAAGGTTTTGGTGACAACGCATTCTTCAAGGTCACGGGGGTGATGGAAGACATTCCGCCAAATTCCCATTTTCGTTTCGACATGCTCATTTCCATGAAAACCATCTACCCGGAGCCAAGTTTAGGGTGGGACACGAATAACTACGCCACCTATATCACTCTTCAGGAAGGTGTAACCCAGAGCCTCATGGAAGAGAAGCTCGTCGAAATAGACAAGGTCCACAGCTTTGGAGGACGCAAGCACATCCCCTGGATCTGGACACTGGAACCCATCACCCAAATTCACCTTCACTCTGACTTGGTAACAGGCAGCCAGCCCAACGGAAGCATAGCCTATGTCAGGTTGTTCAGCATAGTGGCGGTCCTTATCCTTCTTATCGCCGGAATCAATTTCGTCAATCTGGCCACCGCCCGGTCCACACGCCGGGCCAAAGAGGTGGGCTTGCGCAAGGTTGTCGGCTCCCAACGAAGACAGCTCATCCAGCAATTTCTGGGCGAATCCGTCTTGATGAGCGTGATAGCTCTGGTATTGGCTGTCATCCTAATTCAGATCGCTCTGCCATTCTACAGGACTCTTTCAGGCAAGGTTCTGGCCATCCCCTATTTCGGGAATCCCTTTGCCATCCCGGGGCTGCTGGCTTTAGCACTGGGAGTGGGAGTTCTAGCCGGGCTTTACCCGTCATTTTTCCTCTCCTCATTCAAACTGACCAGTGTTCTGAAGGGATCCCCGCTAGCCGGAAGGGGGCACGGAGCGCTCTTGCTCCGTAATGGACTGGTCGTTTTCCAATTTGCCATGTCCGTACTCCTTATCATCGGCTCTCTGGTTATTTTTCGCCAGTTGGAGTACATCAAGAATCAAAGGCTGGGCTTTGACAAAGAGCATGTGGTGGTCATCCACAACGCAGACGCCCTTGGCAACCAGTTGGAGGCCTTTAGGGAGCGGATCGAGCAACAGACGGATGTCCTTGGCACGACAACATGCCGGTCAGTGCCTGGCGGCGGCACTCCCAACTGGGGTATCGGCGTGGAGGGTGTTGAGCGTCAACGGCCTTTGAACATGAACTTCATGACCTGTGACCAGGATTTTTCCGACGTTCTGAATATCAAAATGCTGGAAGGCCGATTCATGTCGCGGGAGTTCCCCTCTGATGTTGACGCTGTGGTGCTGAATAAAAAGGCCGCAGAGTACATTGGGATAGAAAATCCGATCGGGAAAAAATTGCGGATCTGGTGGACGGGAAAAAATTTGACCATCATCGGCATCATCGACAATTTTCACTTCGAATCTCTGCACCGTGATGTCACACGCATGGGCTATTTGCTTCCAGAGGCCATCGACTCCACACGGAAGCCCTATCTACTCGTTAAAATCAGTTCCAAGGTGACAAGCGAAGTTCTCTCCAATCTCCAAAAGTCCTGGAAGGCCATATCTGGCGGCCTTCCCTTTGAGTTCACTTTCCTTGATGAAAAGGTCAACAGCCTCTACCAGAACGACAACCGGGCCGGCAAAATTGTCACCCTGTTCTCCTTTTTGGCCATTTTTGTCTCCTGTTTGGGGCTCTTCGGCCTGGCGGCCTTCGTGGCCGAACAGCGGACCAAGGAGATCGGTGTCCGGAAAGTCCTGGGCGCTCCGCTGTCCAATATCATGTGGCTCCTTACGGGGCAGTTCGTCAAATGGGTGATCGTGGCCAATATGATCGCCTGGCCGGTAGGCTACTGGATCATGAACCGCTGGCTGGAGGGCTTCACTTTCCGAACCTCTCTCCCGATATGGATATTCCTGGCCAGCGGGCTGGCAGCCCTGACAATCGCGGCCCTGACCATCAGCTCCCAGGTTATCAGAGCAGCCCTGGCCAATCCTGCCGATAGCCTGAAATACGAATAGACTCTGTTTCGAGCTGGATTGAGAAGAATACTATCAAGTGGCGGCTCCGTGTATATGTTCAGCCTCCGTTATTCTTTAGCCAATCTTTCGTAGGAGCGAGCCAAGGACCGAGCTCCAATCTCAACCCGACCACTTTAAGCCAAACACTTTGATTTTCCTGAATCCTGAGATTAGAGTATGATTGTTCTGAAATTGACCATCGCTTAAAATACTGGAGGTCAAAAATGCCCGTTATCCATGTCAATGTCTGGGAAGGCTTCGGCCCGGAAAAGGCCAAAGCTACGATCGAAAACATAACCAAGGTTTTTGTGGATTTGGGAATTCCTAATCAAGCGGTCGAAGTGCTTGTGTATGAAATCCCGAAATCCCACTGGGGAATCGGAGGGGAGCCAGCGTCGGAAAAGTTCAAGGATATTACTCCTTAATTGGATGCTGGGGGCTGGGTTTTAACCGATATTGCGGAATAAAATCCCGGAATTTTTGGTCCACATACTGATACGGTATATTAGGGAGCATAACTCCTTTCAAGTAACTGCTAAAAAGCCTGTTTTGGCACAAAAATATCACCGTATAGCGCACTTCTGAAGTGGTTCATCTTACCAAGGAACACTTTAAAAACAAATCACAGATGAATCTGAGAATGACAAAGGCGGACTGCCTGATTATGAAAATCTATGACATATCCCCAAAGAGGCTGTTTCATTCAATCCGCAGCTCACAGAAGATACTGGATCCGTCCACTTCGATGAGAACAGGGTCGATTCCCAGATTTGATGTCAGCGCGATGAAATCATCAGGACTTACTGTACTGGCTTTAAATCCATCTTTACAGACAATCACGCCACCGCCGGTGGCCTTTTCATCAATCTCTCCTATGAGCCCGTATTCGGATTGCACACGGAACCATTCCAGACGATCCATCCAGAATCGCTTCGAGTAACTAGAAAAGAGGATCTTGCCGCCTGTGCGCGTAACGCGCATAGATTCCTGAATCAGTTTTCGCTGATTGACATTAAAGGCAGCAATGCCGTTTTGAATACAGACAACCACATCAAATTGCTTGTTCCGAAATCCCAGTTCGACAGCATCCATTTCCAATAAATAACAGGAAAGAGACCCTGAGAATGTTTGTTGTGCAAAACACAGGCTGTCGTATGATGTGTCTATGCCGACGACGATCCCGGCTTTTGCCGCAAGTTTCTTGAGGACTCTTCCGTAGCCGCATCCCAGCTCAAGGATAAAATCGGAGGATTTTATTTTGTCCAGGACGTACTCGATCTCAGCTTCAAGATACTGCTTTATCCGGGATGGAGCAATCTCATAGCATAACCGCAACCTTTCGGCTGATAATTTTTGAGAGTAATAATCGTGCACTGTCTTTTGAATCGATTTTATCGGTATAAAGGATTATGCATACTTTTTTCTTATCACCCTTGCTGATCTCGAGGAAATATCTATCTGCATTCCGTGATTTTGTCAATTCCTCAACTCCGCCAGCCTCTTACTCGCCTCCTCAACTTCAGGAACCCCCGGGTCAGCATCCTTCCACAGCTCGAGGAATTTTTCGTAATGCTCAATGGCGTTGGCCTTCTGGTCTTTCAACTCATAAATGCGTCCAAGCCAGTAGAGACTCCGTGCGTAGACATCCCCCGTATAGAGCTTTCCCGTGGTGAAGGATAATATCTTTTCGTATTCCTGTTGGGCTCTTTCTATATCTCCCGACTCGTAAAATGCTGCGGCTAAATGCTCGGTAAAATTGGCCCGATCAATCGTAAACGGGCCTATATAATGATCGTAAGGCAACAGGGAAACGGCTTCAGAGAAATGTTCAATGGCCTTTGAATAATTTTTTCTCTCGAATTCAATCATGCCCAGGAGATGAAGGTAATATCTCATATCTTTTTTGCACGTCCCTTTATCCACCAATTCCTTGATAGCCTCGGCTGCCTTCAGGGCGTCCTCAACGGAACTCATGGCCAGAAAAGCCCGGCCTCTGCAATAAAAAGCGCGTCGCTGCCACTTCAAAGCATCATTCGAATCGGGAGCGATACGTAAGGCCTCATCACTATCCCTCAAAGCCTCTTCAGGCCGACCGGAATTAAGATAGCTATAAGCGCTCCAAATGTTATAACAGACTCGCCACCAGTTATCGCCGAGTTTTTCTGCAAGCGCCAGGCCCTGTTCATAATGCTGTCTCGCGTTCTCGAATTTCCCCCTCAAAAGGTTAGAAGTGCCCAATACGATTCGCGTATAGAGATGATATCCCGGCTCTTTTCTTTCGAGAATCTTGTGATAATTCGCTTCAGCGCTATCGAAGTCTTCTTTGCAGGCATAGATATTACCTTTAGTGATAAGAATACTTGCATTGTCCGGATTGAGAGATAGAGCTTTATCCGATTCCTCCAGGGCAAGATCGTATTTGCCTTGGAAGAAATAAACAAAAGACAGGTCATGCCGGATAACATCGGTCTCCTCAATATCCTGAAGATATCCTTCAAGAAGTTCCCGGGCCTTTTCATACATGCCCTTGGCTCTGTAGGCATCGGCTAAATTGATATAAGGGAAAAAAGATTTGTCTTTACTCCGAATCTGGATTAGGTAACGCTCTATGGCTTCGTCCCACAATTCTTGGAACATGTACAGATTTCCCATGTTGGTGCTGGCGATAGTATCGTCCGGATAAAGCCCGAGGAGCTTGGAGTAAGCCTCAATGGCTTTGTCATATGTCATTTCAGAATCGCTGTAAAATTCCGCTTCGATAAGATAACGCTCTCTGTCGGATAACTGGTCCTTGTGCTCAAAAGCCTTTTCGAGAAACTTCTTCTTCTCGGAAAATAAAAACATGTTGCTGTAGCCCATGGCCATGCTTCTGTAGGCCATGGCGAACTCAGGGTCAAGGGCCACCGCTTTTTCCATGGATTGGATGCTTTTACGGTATTCTCCTTGATTATGAGCCATTCTTCCCTCAATGTAATGTTTGAAGGCCTGAGGAGAGCTCGTCGTGATCTCTTCGATTTCCCTATCGATGTCTTCGGCTATTTCCACTTCGGAAAGCTCAAAATCAGCCTTAATTTTCCTCGTCAGCTCATCCACTATAGAAAATATTGCCTGTTCACCTTTCCCTTCGACTCTGTCCGAACCGATAATCTTCCCCGTAGGCATCTCCTGCAAGTTGTATTCGATCCTGAAGATATCGCCGGCTTTGGATAAACTTCCCTGTAAAATATGATTCACTTCTCCGGCGGCTGCCAGTCTCATCAAGTCCTCTGAAGCATAGCTCTTCGCATCGAGAAGATTGAGCTCCCTTAAAATACCGTACAACTTGTCTCCGCTCAGCACATTGATATATTTCGATTGAGACAAATCTGTGATGATGGAATCCGAAAGGGCGGTTCGCCAGACGTCATAACCCGCATCGCTGGTGTTGTTTTTGAAATACATGACAGCGAGGGAGGGTTTGCCCGACGGAACGGAAATCGATTCCTTGCCGGAGAAAATCTTCCATAAAATAACGGCCCCAATCAGAATTGCCGCCGCAATCACTGCGGGGATAAAAAGTCTTTTCAGGTTGAATTGGACCGTTATCTCCCTTGTCGTCAGAGATTTTTTGGGAGGAACGATCCTCTCAGTGGTCGGAAGGCCTCTCTCGATACTGGTTAGTTCGGTGCATATTTCTCCAGCGTTCTGATATCTCTTCTCTTTATCTTTTTCCAGGCATTTGAGGATCAGGCTGTTCAAATCATCCGGAATCTGGGCGTTGATGCTTTTGGGTGCCTTGGGAATCTCACTTTTTTGTTTCACCCCCACGGTGAACGGCGTGTCCCCTTCGAAAGGGACTTTTCCCGTCACCATCTCATAGAGGATGATACCCAAAGAGTAGATGTCGGATCGCTGGTCGACGTCCAATCCTTCCACTTGCTCTGGAGACATGTACTCTGGCGTTCCGATCATCACGCCGGCGCCCGTGATGCCTTTGGACTCGAGGGACCGGGCAATCCCGAAATCCATGATGCGCACATTGCCCTCTTTGTCGATCATGATGTTGCTCGATTTCAAATCACGATGCACGATACCCGATCTGTGGGCCTCTGTGAGGCCCTCGCATATCTGCTTGGCTATGCTTATGGATTTTCCGATAGGCAGTTGGGCAAAACGCTTAATCGAACTCCTCAAATCTTCGCCGCGCACATATTCCATGGTTATGAAGTGCGTGCCTTTCTCTTCATTCAGGTCATACATGCGGCAGACATTCCTGTGAGCGATTTCACGGGCCAGTTTCAGCTCATTGCGGAAACGCTCGATCGTTTTTTTATCTTGAGCGACTTCGGGCTTTATCAGCTTGATGGCGATTTCCTGATTTAACTTCGTATCCTCGACCCTGTAGACCCTCCCCATCCCTCCTCTGCCCAACTCTTCAATGATTTCGTACCGGTTCGCGAATGTGGCTCCCCGGGTCAATTCTTCTTTAGGGGCTTCAAGGGTTTGGGTGTGAGCGGGAATTTCAACTGAAACCGTAATTTGAGTTCCGCACTCATTACAAAACTTGGACTCGTCCGGGTTTTCTGATTGACATTTGGGACATCGCATTCCTTCGTCCTCTTGCTTGGATATGAATAGGATATAAATAAATAAAGTCAGTAGTCAAATAAAAGTATAAAAGTATTGAGTATATGAAATTTGAAACTACAGAAAAGCAGAGCTCCCCAGTGCCTCGAACTTATGCCGAGAAAAAATTTTAAATTGCACTGAAACTTTGTTGTGGTTTGTCGACGCGAGAAAACAAAAACACCCACTGAAAATGTGGATTTTGCAGGGGAAAAGCGTTGAAAACAGGCGTGCCGAGGGCCGGACTCGAACCGGCACGTTGGAAACCCAACGAGGGATTTTAAGTCCCTTGCGTCTACCAATTCCGCCACCCCGGCACGTTTAGAATCTATGAGTTAGCAACTTTTTCGCAAGCAATTTCTATCCGGCCGTGTCTCCATTCTGCTCTTTACGGGGTGAAATTATATCATAACCATCTGATACGGACAATTGCATCCACTGGATTGTTCAGAAGGTCGATCACTCCGTTTGGAGCACTTTGAAACAAAACAATTTTCCAGAAAATGTCCAGGCTTGAGCAATTAACTTGGAAGGAACTCCAATAAACCTTCTTGACAGCGGTCTATTGCTTGGTTATTATGCCAAATATGAAAATGGATACCAGAAAAAGAGCTCGCTGTGAAACGCGCGCAGCGATTTTAAAAGCTCTCGCTCATCCGACGAGGCTATTTATGCTCGAAGAGCTTGCGGAGAAAACCTATTGCGTCTCTGAGCTTACGGAAATGGTCGGCCTGGATGTTTCTACTGTCTCGAAGCACCTTTCGATCCTTAGGAACGCCGGATTGGTTAGCGTAGAAAAAAAGGGGAAGGAGGTGTTTTACAGTCTGCGTATGCGTTGTGCCCTGAATTTCCTTGATTGTGTGGAGGCAGTCCTTAAAGAACAGGCACAAGACCGAATGGATGCCATTTAATATTTTTTTTAGCGATATTTGGTCAATTGGCAAACTTTACAATATATGACTTTCTTAGAGGGAACTATAAGTCAGACTGACAGGAAAGAAATTTTTTGGTGACACTGTATGTGAAAAAGGAGAAGCACATTGGAAGACAAAGCCTGCATAACTAAAGAGCCCAAAGGCTTGAGTGCATTCGAGCGGTTTTTGAGCGTCTGGGTCATTCTTTGCATTCTAGTCGGGATAGTGCTGGGCAAACTCGCCCCGAACGTATCGACATTTCTGGACAGCCTGGCCGTTTATGTCAATGAGGCGCCTGTGGTTTCCATACCCATAGCGATCTGCCTCTTCTTCATGATGTATCCCATCATGGTCAAGATCGACTTTGCCGAGGTTCTGAAAGCCGGGAAAAACGTCAAACCGGTCGGCCTGACCCTGTTTGTCAATTGGGCCATTAAGCCTTTTACCATGTATGCCATTGCCATCGTATTTCTCGGTGTCCTGTTCAGAACTTTTATCGGCACTGAAGCTCTGGATTATTTAAAGATGCCCTTGGGATCCGAACTCCCCGTAGGCGCGGAACACGGATCCGGAACAGTCGTTCTCGTCGAGGGAGTCAAGATGCTGGCCGTTCCTTTGTGGCGCAGCTATCTTGCAGGATGTATCCTGCTCGGCATCGCTCCCTGCACGGCCATGGTTCTGGTTTGGGGTTATCTGGCGAAAGGAAACGACGGGCACACGCTGATCATGGTCGCTATCAACTCCTTGACCATGCTCTTTTTGTACGGACCTCTCGGTGGTTTCCTGCTGGGCATAGGCCGTCTCCCCGTTCCATGGAAAGCGCTTCTTCTCTCCATCGGGATATATGTGGCCCTGCCGCTGGTGGCGGGATTTATCTCACGAAAATTGATCGTAGCCAAAAAAGGCCTAGAATGGTTCAACACAAAGTTCCTGCATATCCTTACACCTGTAACAATAACGGCTCTTTTGGTTACTCTTGTCCTCTTGTTCTCTTTTAAGGGAGAAGTGATTCTCTCGAACCCTTTGACCATACTCTGGATTGCCATACCTCTTTTTATTCAGACCAATTTGATTTTTTGGCTCGCCTACGGGTTAGCGAGACTGATGAAGCTATCTTATCAGGATGCGGCGCCATCGGCCATGATCGGCGCCTCCAATCACTTTGAAGTGGCCATCGCCACAGCGGTCATGCTTTTTGGGCTCTCGTCAGGAGCGGCATTGGCGACTGTTGTAGGCGTCCTCATCGAAGTTCCGGTTATGTTGATGCTTGTCAGGATCTGCTTGAGAACACAGGGATGGTTCAAACCAAAAGAAGGGCTAAAATGAAGCACAAGCCCGAAAAGGAATCTGTCCTGTTTGTCTGTACGCACAATTCGGCCCGCTCTCAAATGGCGGAGGGAATTCTGAACGCGATCGGCGGAGATCATTACATCGCGTTCAGTGCGGGAACCGAGCCCTCCTCTGTCAATCCTTACGCTATCCAAGTCATGTCCGAAATCGGGATCGACATATCCGCACATCGGTCAAAGGGCTTACATGAATTCATGGAGAAAAAATTTGATTATGTGATCACGGTCTGCGATCACGCGAACGAGACCTGTCCGTTTTTTCCTGGAGGCAAGATTCGTGTGCATCGAAGCTTTCAAGATCCGGCTTCTTATAAAGGCGATGAGGCAGAAACCTTGTTTGACTTCAGACGGATCAGGGATGAGATAAAAGCTTGGATAGAAAAATATTTCTGCGCACGCCGGAAAAAGGCAAATTCTCTTCCCTCATGATTTAAGCCCCTGCGTTGGCAAATCCCGCCGCCCCGATATCAAAAGCATGAAGATTATAACACATGCCATTGGCAAAAACTCACAGGCCATTATTGACTTGGCATTGAATGGCGATAGAATAAAAAGAGCTGTATGAACAGTTCTTGATATCGAGAATGAAGGCCTTGCCGGCGTGGCAATCTTGCGCAATGTCCAAAAAATCAATTTTGGGGGGAGAACCGCGCAAAATGTCTTCGAGTCCGCTCAGTCCATCGGTGGTGAAAACGGATGGTTCGGGTTTGATTGGCTGTGGCAGCTGAGAGGGTTCATGGATAGGATTTTGGGTGGAAATGGTTTGTGTCGCGGACGAAGAGATCCGCATAAGCTGCGAGTTGGGGACAGGCTGGATTTCTGGAAAGTAGTAGATATCCGGGAGGGGAAAAGAATTCTCCTTCTTAATCAGATGAAAGTTCCCGGTAAAGCTTGGCTGGAGTTTACAATTGCCGACCAAACACTCACCCAAACGACCTATTTTCAACCTCATGGTATACGGGGTCGTCTGTACTGGTGGCTAACAGTTCCCTTGCACATTCTTGTTTTCAGAAACCTCGCAAAATCAATCGTGAAAAAAGCAAGGTGAAGGCCCTGAGCGACTGTGCATTTCATTTGGATTGTTCAAAATTTGACTTTGCGTGTTCTCTGTGATATTAGATTTTTAGACTGAAGGGGAAAAGAGGGAACCCCACTTGTTGAAACAGATAATTTCAATCAAGTCCTGAATTCTTTCTTCAGTCTAATAAAAAAAGGAGGGTGTCATGAGGGGTAAGGTATTTTTTATCGCAGGGGTGTTTGTCTTTTTGTGTCTGCTATCTTCAGGCTACCTAGTCAAGGCCGAAGAAGAAACACCGGAGCTTATTTACGTGTTCGATATCGATGTTAAACCGTCCATGGCCGCTGAGTATGAGGCAGCACAAAAAGAGATGATCGCCATTTACCCTAAATACGGCTGGCCTTACACAAGCTATGCCTACAGCACAGATGATTTCCATTACTATTTTGTCTATCCCGTTAAGGACATGGCAGACATCGAGAAAGCCTGGCAGACCTGGTATGGGATTGTCGAGAAGATCGGTGCGGCAAAATGGGGTGAGCTTGCCAAGCGCAGTGGAAAAACCTATAAATACGAAAGAGCTGCGACGTATCGCCATCGCCCCGACATGTCCTATATTCCAAAAAAACCAAGACTTAAAGCGGAAGAAGCGCCATACACCTATTGGGGGATGTGCTACGTGATTCCCGGGATGGAAAAAGAGGTGGAAGAACACTTCAAAAAAATTGCCGAAATCTTTGCGAAGCACAATGCAGACTCAGGATGGGAAACATGGGTCGGAGAGACCGGGACGGATATGCCTTGCTACATCTATGTCGAAACGGGGAAAAACGCCGGCGATTTTTGGAGCCATAGCGACAAAATTATGCAAAAGTTCGGCGACGAGGTCATGCCGCTCTGGAGGAAAACCCAAGCTCTTTTTCGGAAATACGAGTACAAAACCGGCATGTTCCGGCCTGACCTATCCTTCACTCCCGAGAAATAAAACGCCGTAGCTGATTCTTTTGGATTTTTGCTTTATGTGCGTGGAAGTCTGTCATTTCTTGAAGTAGCGACATCAATCTCATACCGATTGCTCACTGATTGATAAAGACATAGCAAGTTCATACAACCTCTGCGATCAATATTGAGGTTCTTCGGCAGGAAACCACCATATGCCCACTTTTCTATGCTCACTTCCATCCAGTTTGTAATTTGTGGGTATTTGTATATACTAAGGCGAGAATAATTCCAGACTCATATGCGAGTGGGCTTAATAGAAATATGGGGAATAAGACAGCAAATGTCACAGACAGCAACGCACAAGGGCAGGATTTGCCGCGCGTTTTGGGCCTCTGGGATATCGTAGGGATCGTTGTCGGCGGGATTATCGGGTCGGGAATATTCATTGTTCCGGCGGCCATTGCGGGTGAGGTCAAAACACCGGTTCTCATTTTTGCCGTATGGATCGGCGGGGGCTTGTTGAGTTTTTTTGGAGCCCTGGCCTTTGCGGAACTGGCTGCCGCTTACCCGCATGCGGGCGGGAGCTATGTTTTTCTCAGAGAATCTTTCGGTAAGATTATCGCCTTTCTCTTCGGTTGGACTCTTTTCCTTGTCATCGACACGGGAGCGATTGCGACTCTGGCCGTGGCTTTTTCATCAAAATATCTACCGTATTTTTTCCCGCTCTCTCGCATTGCCCAGAAAGGGATTGCTGTACTCTTTGTCCTCTTTCTGGTGGTTATCAACTACATCGGAGTACGCTGGGGCGCCAATTTCCAGAACTTTCTGACGCTCATCAAATTCGTCGCCCTGGCCGGGATATGTGGAGTTGTGTTTATTTTTGGCAAAGGGAGCATGGCGAACCTGACGGCACCCCAATCCGAACCCTTTTCGCTGGGCTTGATCGGAAGTTTCGGAGTAGCCCTGGTGGCAGTGCTCTGGGCATACAAGGGATGGGAGGCGGCCTCTTACAGCGCCGGAGAGACCAAAAACCCCGGGAGAAACCTGCCCTGGGGTATATTTATCGGGACTCTGGCTGTCATCGGAATATATATCGTCACAAATCTGGCCTACATCTATGTTTTTCCGGCCGGTCAAATTGCCCAATCCGATAGGATTGCCAGCGATGTGATGAGCTTGATTGTAGGACCTGTAGGGGCTTCGATCGTCGCCGTCATCATCTTGTTCTCCATAACCGGCGCGGCCAATCAAGTATTGCTCACATCGCCGCGGGTCTATTATGCGATGGCCAAAGACGGGCTGTTCTTTAGAAGGATTTCCGATGTGCACCTGAAATTCCTGACGCCGCATGTATCGATCGTGGCCATGGGGGCATGGAGCATCGTCCTGAGCGTTTCGGGCACGTTTGAGCAGCTCTTTACTTATGTCATCTTCGGAGAATGGATCTTTTTCGGGTTGACCGTTACGGCTGTCGTCATCCTCAGGAAAAAAAGGCCGGATTTACCCCGGCCATATAAAACACTCGGGTATCCCTTCACACCGGTATTCTTCATCTTTTCCGCGCTTCTAATTTCAATCAACACGTTGATCAACGAATTCGTCAACGCCTTGGCCGGGTTGGTGATCATCTTGCTGGGACTGCCGGCCTACTTCTACTGGATGCGCAAAGCGAAGAAAACTGCTGAATAGAATGTAAAAGCGAATATCGGTGGCGATGACAGAAAAAAGGTGCCAGGCACCTTTTTTTTATATGGGGGAAAAAGGTGCCTGGCACCTTTTAGTCCATGTAACGGCCGGCGTTGACGTCGATGACTTCGCCGGAGACATAATCGTTTTCGAGCAGATAGATCACGGTGTGGGCGATCTCATCCGGTGACGCAATCCTCCCGAAGGGTGTCATTAGGGACAACTCTTCCTTTTTCTCTGGCGAGATGAAATCCGTGTCCACCGGGCCGGGTGCGATGGCATTCACGGTGACATGCGGGGCTAGCTCCGTGGCCAGGGCAAAGGTCAGGCCGATGACACCTGCTTTGGACGCGGCGTAGTGGCATCCGATGGTCCCTCCCATCTTCCCGGCAATGGACGAGATATTTACGATCTTGCCCTGCACTTTTCTCAGTTCTTGGGCAGCGGCCTTGCAGCAATAGAAAATCCCGGTGAGGTTGACTTCAATAACATCATTCCACTCCTTCAACGGAATCGTGTCTAAACGGGTGTTGGGCCCGGCTACGCCGGCGTTGTTGACCAGGATATCTATGCCGCCTAAGCATTCCTTTGTCTTGTCCATCAAGTGAGCCACTTGGTCGAAATCCCTCAAATCCACCTTCATTTTCAGAGCTTTTCGCCCGATACCCTCGATTATGGCCAAGGTTTCATCCGCAGCTGCCTCGTTCCGGTGAAAAGTCAGAGCCACATCCGCTCCCTTTTCAGCCAGGGCGACAGAAATGGCCCGGCCTATGCCCCGGTCTCCTCCGGTCACGATGGCTTTTTTCCCGATGATTTCCATAGACAGCTCCCTTCAGACTTGGACTCAGCTCTCAGAGCCAAACAGAATCTAGGACAAAACAAAAAAAATACAGAGGAGGCTTTCTGGCAATTGACAACTCTTCCACTGATGCCAAAATACGCTGTGGAAGGTGGCTTATCACGCTGCCTTGACCTACTTATTCGCCGGCAAATATTTCTTGGGGAATTTGGCCACAACCGTGTATTTCGGATCGACGACATTCCCTATCCGAGTCTGGCCAACCTGAGAAACCAGCTGTAAGGCATCCCAGCGATCGAATCCGTAATCCTCCACCAGCCAGGTGATCAGTTCTACGTGCGCCACCCGGAAGGCGTCGATAACTGGCCTCACACTCCCGGCCACCATGATATAGCCCTCATCCTCGAACCTCGGCCAGTGGATCGCCTTTCCTTTGATGAGATCCACCTTGACTGTCACATCCAGTGAGCACTCCAGTCCTGTGCCGCAGATTTCTCCGTCTCCCTGAGCAGCATGTCCGTCACCGAGCATGAACAACGCCCCTGTCACAAAAACAGGAAAATACAGCGTTGTTCCCTCTTTGGTCTCCACACAGTCCATGTTGCCGCCATGCTCTGCAGGGGTCAAAGACAGGACTGCCTCACCATAGTTGGGAGCCACACCCACAGTCCCCAAAAAGGGGTGCAGCGGTATTTCCACCTTCCCGACTCGACTGTCCGGCAGATCGAGCACACCGACATTCCTCTCGAGGTTTAGTTTCCAGATATAGGTCTTCTCCGGCAACGGCTCATTCAAGAGGGCCGTGTAGGTTTCCCCGGTCAACACGCCAAAATGAGGGAGATGGGTCGATACGGCAAAATCCCTGTTGGGTCTCACCTGGAGAAGATGGAGAACGAGCGTATCTCCCGGTTCGGCTCCTTTGACATAAAAAGGACCGGTTTGATCGTTGACATGGGGCATATGAACGACCTCACTCGCTCGCTGATCACTTGAGGTGACCTTGTTCCCGAAGGCATCCACTGTGTGGGTGACCAGCGTATCACCCGGGTCGAGCTTGAGAACAGGTTTATGCCGGCCATCGTAAGTATAAAAAAACGTCTTGGGTTTGTAGTGATGGGTTTTCTGAGCAAAGCCATTTTGGGCCAAAGCGAAAACCCAAGAAAGCGTCACCACGAGGGCAACGATTCCAAAAACATAGGACCTTTTTCTCATTCTATCCCCCTTCTTTTAAAGCCTTTTTTTTGGGCAGTCCCCATTTTACTCTAAAGAAATGACTCAACGTCTGTATTCCGTTGATTCCCTGTCTCACTGGGCACTGAAGACTTTCCCCTTAACAACCACCATCTCCACTCGGGATAGCCGCTTGAGTGGATCCCCATCGAACACAACAAGGTTGGCTATTTTCCCCTTCTCCAGAGAGCCGATCTTATCATCCACACCGAATATCTGAGCCGGATAGAGCGTTAAGGCCTTGACGGCCTCATCATAGGGAAGCCCGTATTGGACAGCTCTCTCTGCTTGATAGAGGAGGCTGGAGATATTTTCGACCGATCCAGTCTGGAAAGCGATTTTGACTCCGGCGCGATGCAGCCTGACCACATTCTGGTAAAGGGCGCCTCTCGTTTCTACCCTCTGGAAATAGGACTCCACTGGACCGACTAGAACAGGGATATTCTTCTGGGCGAGTTTATCGGCCACTTTATAGGCTTCAGCCCCATGATTAATGACAATTTTAAGGCCAAACTCCTCGGCAATCCGCAGAGCTGTGAGAATATCGTCCTGCCGGTTGGCTCTCAACACGAGATACTGCTCCCCTTTCAAGATGGGGATGAGCGACTTCAGCTTGAAATCCGTGGGCGGAGGCACCGGTTCCGGAGGCAATTCCTTCTCATCCCCTTTATCCTTTTCTTCTTCTTTTGCCTCCATCGCCTTGCTCTTGTATTCCTCGAGCTTTTTCTCGTAGGCAAGGATCTTATCTGAATACTCCTGCGCATCGACTAACGTCTGCCTGAGCAGGGCTGCGGCTCCCATCCGTGTGGAGGGCATCTGCCCTTTCTCCCCATAGCGGAGCTTGGATGTTTCACCCAAATTTCCGTGGCCTGCCACAGGAAACTTGAGGACCATATCTTCCATCGTTTCACCACAGAGGCAGATCAGCGCGCTCTGTCCGGATAAAAGATTGCCCTCTCCAGGGGCAGTCAAGGCCGCTGTCACGCCCCATTTCCTGGCTATGGGGATGAAGCTATTCTCCGGATTGAGCGCATCGATTATCCTCAAATGAGGCGTCACAGGTGAAGTGGCCTCGTCAAAATCCCTGAGCATGGGTTCGATCTCTGTCGTGCCTAGATTTGTGAAGGAGTCGATCAAGCCGGGGAGAATCGTGTGGTTTGAAACATCTATGATTTCTGTCCCCTCGGGAATTTTGACGTTTTTGCCCACAGCCAGAATGTTTTCACCTTCGATAAGAAGAATACCGTTCTCAATCGTCCCCTGAGCCGCTGTTACAATTTTCGCGCCCCGGAAAGCCACTGTGTCGCCTTGAACCGAAAATCCAATTAAACACAGACAAAATAAAATGCCACCCAAGATGCTGATAATTTTACTCCAGTGTATAGCTTTCATTTCCTTATCCATATTTTATCCCGCCTCACTTCAAGCGCTGCCCTTCCTGACGTTTGTAGACGAGTTTGCCATCGATGAAAACGGCTTCTGGAATCGATCGGGTCTTGAAAGGGTGTCCACGAAGGATGAGAATGTCGGCATCCTTCCCTGGCTCGAGACTCCCGACGCGATCGTCCACGCCGATGATTTCTGCGGCATCGATGGTCACAGCTCGAAGAGCTATTTCCTCGGGCATCCCGTGCCTGACTGCAAAAGTGGCGATTTCAAGAAGGTCACCACCTGACCAGGCAACGCCTGGTGAATACCACGCTCCTTCCCGCGATCGAAAGGCAATTTTAATGCCAGCTTTAGCCAGAATCGCAGGATTTTCTGGATTAAATCCCTGATCCTCGATGCTCCCGGCACCACGAAACAGGTCCTCCAAAACGACAGGGATGTCCCTTTTTTTTATCTCATCAATAATCTTGTAGGCATCGGTGGCCCCGTCGAGTATCACCTTCAGCCGAAATTCGTCAGCTATACGGAAGGCCGTTAAAATATCATCCCTTCGCTCACAGTGAATCATCATCGGCATTTCACCCTTTAAAACCGGGAGGAGTGCTTCCATAGCCAAATCTTTTTTTGGCTCCGGCCCCTTCTTATCCCTTTCATACCGGTCCATTTTTTTCTTGTATTCTTTGGCCTTGATGAACGTCTCTCTGAGCAGAGCAGCAATGCCCATTCTGGTGGTAGGCATCTGGTTCTCTCTTTTCGCCGATGCACCCAGCCCCATAACCATCACGGCTTTGTCTTTGGCCATCATTTTCTCGATGACAGCGCCGGCCGTTTTAACCACAACGCCCTGGCCGCCTATGGGATTCCTATTTCCCGGAGTGACCATCACAGAGGTGATTCCCAATTCCTGACAGAAGGCAAAATGAGGAGCTTGGGGTTCGATGGCGTGCTTCACTTCCATTTCAGGCACAACCGGTTTGGATATCTCATCTATGGAGCTTTGCATTCTCCAGTTTGAGGAAATGCCCACGTAGGATCGTGCTGAAATCAATCCAGGCATGACGACAAACTCGCTGGCATCGATAACCGGAAAGTCATCGGGAACAGACACATTTTTCCCCACTTTCTCAATTTTTCCTTTTTTGACCAGGACAATCCCGTCTTTTATGGGCGAGCCGGCCATGCTGAGTACGGTTCCTCCTTTAAGAGCATAATTGTCCGTTTTCTCAAAACCTTGGGGAAGAACGAGTGCGCCCTCAGCCAGGGCAATATCGTTAGCGCCTGTAATCTGCACCTCTTTTGACTCATTTGCATACTCGACTTTACCATCTATGATAACCTTTCGGACAGAAGTGGCGATTTCGAAGGGATCGCCATCCAGCAAGACCAGATCGGCATCTTTGCCCTTCTCTATGCTACCGATCCTGTCCTCGAGATCAACAGCTTCTGCCTCACGGATGGTGATAGCTTTTAGGGCATCGTCTTCCGTCATGCCATAGCGGTAGCACAGGGTTGCCAGGTGCAGGAGGTTCTGCTGCCCTCCACCGATAGCATCTGTCTGCAGGGAAACTTTCAATCCCACACTGGCCAGAATAGCCGGATTGTTCTTGAAGCGGAGCATATCGTCAAAGTAGGTAAAAAACATGGGTGGTCCGGTGTTGAAATGAACATCTTTCCGTTGAGCCAGTTCATCGATGATAAGATGGGCCCAGTAACAGTGGCCGAGACTGAGTTTAAAATTGAACTGATCGGCAAGTCGGATGCAGCTCATGATCTCCGAGGCTGTGGCACAGTGGATGTGAACGGGAATTTCTCTTTTCAAAACCTTGACAAGCATGTCTTTTCCCAAATCCCTCTTGGGAGGAGTGGCATCATTTTTGTCTTCCTTCTCCTTTTCATAGTTCTCCCAGCTCTTCATATAGTCCTGGGCATCCAGGAAGGCTTTTTCTGCCAGGTGATAGACAGCCATCAACGTTGCAGGCATCTGATTTTTTTGGCCATAGACACCGACGGGATTGCCTTCGATGGCCATTTTCAGATCGACAATGTCCTTGAGGACCATCTCCTCCGGAGGGGCGTCTTTCAGCTTAACGGCCACGCTCACACCACCGATGACATTTCCACTCCCGGGACGGGAAACGATTGTTGTCACTCCGCCGGCGAGTCCCGCTTTGATCGCTGGATCATCAAAATTGAAGGAGTCCAATGCCCTGACTTGAGGCGTGATCGGATTCGTCATCTCGTTGCCGTCCGAGTTTTCCTGAACGAAGGGGATGCTGTAGACACCTAGGTGGGTGTGGATGTCGATCAATCCGGGAATGACCACATGGGCTTGGACAAATTTTGTTCCTCTGGGAACGGAGAAATCCTTTCCCACGCGGGCGATTTTTCCGTCTTCGATCAGAATCATACCATCTTCGATGATTCCCTCGGCGGCGGTATAAATTTTATCCGCTTTGATGACGTATGTATCCCCTCCTTGAAGAGACAGGGGAGAACAAAAACAACAAAAACAAAATGAGAGGATAAAAAACCTTAAAAAATGTGTGCGATTCATTGATATGACCTCCTTGACAAACCCTGGTTTATATTGTTTTGAAGCCAAAAATGGATTGAGGCTTGATTACCTGAACAGGTGACAGCGTTTTAGTGTTGGCCATGCGTCTTGAAAAAGATAATGTATAACTCCTCTGTCATTAAGTCAACAGAGTCTTCCTGAAGTCTTCTTAAAGTTCTAAGGCTGAGAAGGCATGATACAAAAATCAATAGCAAATAAAATAATTGAGTTGAATAAAGAGTTCTTTATATAATTGAATTTCCGGGGATATTAGAGTAAAGTTCATGTTCACAGCAACACGACTGGATAGATAAGATGATATCTGAACAGCAAAAAAAACCCATGCGCATCCTGCCGAGATCTTTGATTGAGGGAGTGCGAAAAGGCGTCGAAAAAATTGTCGTTCTCTTCATAAAACTGAAATTCACGCCAAACACACTGACGATCATCGCCCTCATTATGGGATTAGGATCCGGCATCTGCTTTGCTTTCGGCCAGCCTATATGGGGAGCTGTGCTGCTCATTCTGTGTGGTCTGTTTGATATTTTGGATGGTATGGTTGCCGTGAAAACCGATCAGAAAAGTCTTTTCGGCGCCATTTTCGATTCAACGCTGGATCGCTACACTGAATTTTTTGTCTACCTGGGAATCGCCTACTATTTCAGGAATCATTGGGCTGTCTGGGTGCCATTTTTCACGTTTCTTGGATCAACAATGGTCAGCTACACAAGAGCCAGGGCTGAGGGTCTGGGAATCGAGTGCAAGGTTGGAGTGATGCAAAGAGCCGAAAGGATCGTGTTTGTTTCTCTTGGTGCGATCGTCGGATCACTCCTCAACCTCTACGAACCCGTCATCATCGGTATCCTCATCATCATTGCTCTGGTATCAAACGTAGCTGCTTTCCAGAGAACCTTCTACGTGAAGAAGGTCGAAAAACAACGAAAAAACGGAGCCTAATCCAAATTCTCATGAGAAGCTCCAAACAAACTGTCTTCTTCCTGGGTTGGATTGTCATGCTGGCTGTCAGTTTGATGGCTACAGAAACTGGGGAGATTCATGGGAAGGTTGTGGACGAGACGGGAGAGGCCCTTCCGGGTGTCGGGATTACGGCTGAAAGCACGAGCCTTCAGGGGATTCGTGCCGTGGTCACTTCAAAGAATGGGGAGTATCGCCTGCCCCTTCTCCCTATAGGAAGATACACGCTAACCTTCACCCTCCAGGGATTCCGTTCAGTCGTGCAGGAAAATGTCATCGTCCGTCTGGGAAGAGTAACGACGCTTGATACAATCATGACCTTATCTGAAATCAAAGAAGAAGTGGTTGTTACCGCTTCATCTCCTCTCATAGACAAAACTGCGATAGATACCAGTTTTTATTTGGGAAGCGAAGACATGGAAAAGCTGCCCTCCCAAAACCGCACAGTTGTGGATGTTGTGAAATTTGCCCCGGGCGTCTCCGGAATAAGGGTCAACACGCGTCGCGGTGTGGCCATCGAAGGGCAGCCGAGCATTCGGGGTGAAGGTGAAGAGGGCAACAACTGGCTTCTGGACGGACTCTCCATCAGCGGAGTGAGGCTGAGGACTTCGGGAATGCCCTTGAATTATGATTCCATTGAGGAAATCCAGGTGATATCCGACCCCTTCAGCCCTGAGTATGGCTCTGCCTACGGCGGTGTTATCAACATGGTTACCAAGAGCGGCAGCAACGACTTTTCCGGGAATTTCTCTCTGGTGTTCCAGAATAAAAACTTCCAGGCAGAGCGGCAAGACCAGCTGGCAGTCGTTAGCGAGGCCGATAAATTCTCTAACGCCAACTGGTTTTTGAACCTGGGAGGACCGATCGTCAAGGATAGACTGTGGTTCTTTGTTTCGAACAACCTCTATGCGGATACGATTGAAACACGAGAAGACACAATTGACTATCTCGACATACCCAGTGGCAAACTATCCGCACAGCGGAACAACCTTTTTATCAAACTCAGTTATGCGTTGACCAACAACCACCATCTATCTCTGAGCACCAGTTACAACTCAGCCATCGGACAAGACGGGGGCATCGGATTTCCAGAACTCTACGAGAAGCACCAATTTTCCGATCTTCTCTTCCGCATTAACTACAAGGGAATTTTAAGCTCTTCGGTATTCATCGAAGCGGGAGTGGGCCAGGTCGAAAGAGACTCGCTCATAGAGCCGCAGGATGGTGATTTGGGACCTGCACAGTACTTCATCGAAGATCTGGATCGGAACATCAACAACTCCTATGGTAATGTCACCGATGACTCAAAAAGACTTGACTTTAACGTGAAGATCACCAAGTTTCTGGAAACAGAGACCTTCGGCTATCACGATCTGAAGCTTGGCTTCGAGTACTATTCGTTTTCTTCCCAATTTGCCGTCGATTTTACCGGAAGGGACGAAGATATCTTTCCCGGGAATGGTTTTGATGCAGGGACGAAGTACTACTGGCAGAGCTGGGATGAAGGAAGGAGAAATCCTACCTTCTTCTATGAGTACGGCGTCTTCAACTTCACCAACTACTCCAACGGCATAGGCCTGTTCTTTGCGGATAAGATCACCTGGGGAAGGTTCACCGTCATGCTGGGAGTCAGGAGCCAGACTCAGAAAGTGATGGACGATAACAAAGAGGAACTGTGGTCCTGGAACCTTCTCGATTTTCTCTCACCCCGCCTGTCCATGGCCGTTGATATCACAGGGGATGGGGTCAATGTCCTGAAGCTGGGATGGGGGCGATTCTCAGATTCCATAACCACCATGCCCCTGGGATTGTTCAATTCAGGAGCGGGATTGGCCTTTCGCACCTACAGATGGAAGGGAGGGGACAACCCTTCCCAGGACGAGCTCTATGATCAAGCCCATTGGGAATTTGAGAATGAACAAGCACTTCAAAAGCTGGAAATCTCAGAGCGGATAAAACCCAACTTTCTTACCAGGTATCTCGTCGAATATGACCGGAGGCTGGGAAGGGATTGGGTTGTCATGGCCCGTTATGTGCGCACAACGGCGAAGGATCTCCTGGAAGTGCTCGCTATTTTTGACCTTGAGACCCTCTACAGCTTCCTATATGATAATTTCGAATACAAAAGGCGGCATTATCAAGGGATTGAATTTGAATTGAACGGCCGGATAGGACCGAAATTCTTCATGAATGCCTCCTACAGCCACTCCTTTGCCAAAGGAACAAATCCGGGTCAGGTCGAATATGGGTCCTGGTCACAGGAGGAAGGGAGCACTAACTACCTTGGTCTTTTTGGGAACCACCTGAAAGTGCCAGATATTCCTGAGCTCAAAGAGGTTAAGGAGTATGTGGATTGGGCGCTGGGAGGCTTGGGCGGACGTGGAATCGGAGATGCCGGCTGGTACGGCAAACTCCCCTACTCGATTGATCACAATGTCAAGCTCAACGTGTTTTATCTGGGACCTTACGGCATTTCGTTTTCTGCCGCCTTCGAGTACATCTCGGGTTACTACTGGGAAAAATTGGGATATGTGCCCTTTTTCGGTGGTTATTATTCTTTTCCGGAAACACGGGGCACGCGAAAAAGTCCAGCCCACACGTATCTTGACTTTGGCCTCGAAAAAAGTTACGGGCTGGGTAATATTCGGTTGCCCCAATCGATGGCCCTGAAAGTCCGGCTGGATGTATTCAACCTCCTGAACACCCAGATACCGATCTCCTATGTCAAGGCCGACATACCGATCTTCGGTGAGATTTGGGGCAGACAACAACCCCGTCAGGCCCGCATCTCGATCAAGCTTTCTTGGTAAAAAGGTGCCTGGCACCTTTTTATTCCACGGTGACGCTTTTGGCGAGGTTTCGGGGTTGATCGACGTCAGCACCTCTTTTGGCAGCGATATAATAAGCAAAAAGCTGGAGAGGAATCGTCGTCAAAAAAGGTGTGAACAACTGGTGAGTGGAGGGGATGGAAATGACGCTGTCCACCTTTTCCTGGATTTCTTCGTCTTCCTGGAAGGCTACCGCTAGGATATAGCCGATTCTGGCTTTTATTTCCGAAACATTGCTCAACATCTTGTCGTAGACCCGGTCTTTGGGAACGATGACCATCGTGGGCATGTTTTCATCGATTAAAGCAATGGGGCCGTGTTTCATTTCTCCGCCCGCATACCCTTCGGCATGCATATAGGAGATCTCTTTCAGCTTGAGAGCGCCCTCCATGGCTATCGGAAAATTTATCCATCGGCCCAAGTACAGAAAATGCGAGTAGTGGATAAACTCCGCGGCCATCTTCTCGATGGATTTCGCCCCGTTGAGAATGATTTCCATTTTATGAGGGATACGCTGCAGATCTTGGACGAGATTCAGGCTCTCGTCATCATCAATGGTACCCTTAACCTGAGCGAGATGGACAGCGAGAAGGACAAGGGCAGCCATCTGCGCGGTGAATGTTTTCGTTGCCGCCACGCCGATCTCCGGTCCGGCATGGGTGGCCAGGAGCCCTTGGGATTCTCTCACGATGGAGGAGTTGACCACATTGCTGATGGCCAGTGTCAGGGGATTCTGTCGTTTGACAGCCCGTAAGGCGGCCAATGAATCGGCAGTCTCTCCGGATTGCGATATGACGACAACCAGGGCCCGCTCATCGAGGATAAAATCCCGGTAGCGGTATTCCGAAGCCCACTCGACATCCACAGGAACTCGGGCCAAAGTCTCAATCAGGTATTTTCCCACAAGCCCGGCATGGTAGGACGTCCCGCAGGCTATTATCACAACCCGAGATATCTTTTTTAAAAGTTCCGGTTGAATAGCTATTTCTCTCAGATTGACAGCTCCGGTTTCCAGAGATATTCGATTTTCGAACGTATCTCTCACGACCTGAGGTTGTTCGAAAATCTCTTTGAGCATGAAATGCTTATACCCGCGCTTCTCGATCATGAGAGGAGACCACTGGAGATGTTCGGGTGTTTTCTCCAGGGTATTTCCCTTAAAATCCATGAAACGGACGCCATCACTCTGGATGACGGCCATCTCTCCGTCATTCATGAAAACGATATCGTTCGTGTAGCTGAGCAGAGGATTGATATCGGAAGAGATGAGATACTCGCCATCACCCACACCGACACACGCAGGGGGGCCGTATTTGGCGGCCACAATTTTCTCCTGGTCCGTTGTGGAAAGGACGGCAATGGCGAAGGCACCTTCCAGCTCCTGGAGCGCCTTTTGTACAGCTACCTCCAGAACGCCATCAAAATGCTTCTCGATAAGATGGGCTATGATTTCAGTGTCCGTCTCTGTCTGGAATTGATGGCCTTCTTCCTTGAGAATCGTCTTGAGAGTCAAATAGTTTTCGATGATTCCGTTATGGACGACGACAATCTTGCCCGTACAGTCGCGGTGAGGGTGAGCATTTTCCTCCGAAGGTCGTCCGTGTGTCGCCCAGCGTGTATGGCCAAGACCGTACTCACCGGGGATGGAGTCTCCTTCCAGACTCTTCTCCAAATCAGCTATTTTGCCTTTGTTTCGTCTCAGTTGGACTTTGCCTTTATGAACGACAGCCACGCCCGCTGAATCATAACCTCTGTATTCAAGTTTTTTGAGTCCTTGCAGGAGTACCGGGACAATTTCCCTTGGCCCTATATACCCGATAATACCACACATTATTTCTTCCTTTTTCGTCGCGCCCAACCTTTTTTTTCAACTTGTCGACTTCGTGAGACAGCCAGAGACTCGGGCGAGACGTCCTTGGTGATGGTCGATCCCGCCCCCACATAGGCTTTTTTCCCTATCTTGACAGGAGCCACAAGCTCAACACCGGAACCGATAAACGCCCCGGAATCTATGTGTGTCTTGCTCTTCTTTATTCCGTCATAATTGCAGGTGATCGTTCCCGCTCCGATGTTGACTGAATCCTTGACTTCCGTGTCGCCAAGATAGGAGAGATGGCCCGCTTTGGAATATTGGCCGAACACGGTATTTTTCATCTCCACAAAATTACCGACTTTGGCACCCTTTTTAATCAGGGTTTTCGGCCTGAGGTGAGTAAAAGGTCCTACTTGGGCCTCATCCTTGATGACGCTGTTTTCAATCATTGTTGAGGACAGAATTTTGACCTGCCGCCCAATTTTCGAGTGGGTGATATGAATATGGGGATAGAGCGTACAATGAGTGCCGATGACAGAATCCCCTTCGATGATTACTGAGGGATATATGGTTGTATCACGGCCAACTTTGACATCCAAATCAATCCAGGTTGACGAAGGGTCCAAGACAGTCACGCCTTTACCCGCTAGAGATTTGATCTTCTGAAGCCGCAGAGCTTCTGCCGCTCTCGCCAGTTCATACCGATCATTCACACCGACAATCTCATCTGTCCTCACGGTTCTGTATTTTCCGACTCTCTTGTTCTCCTGAGATAATATGGCAATCAAATCGGTCAGGTAATATTCACCCTTCTTATTCTGGTTAGAAACCTTTGGCAGTGCTCTAAGAAGGTCCCTTAACTTAAAGAGATAGATACCGACATTGACTTCCTTGATCTGGCGCTGAAGTGGAGTGGCGTCTTTTTCCTCTATGATCCGGAAATCATTGCCCCCCACATCGACCACTCTCCCAAATCCCGCGGGATCATGCAGGTCCGTTGTCATGAACGTTAAGGAATTGGCATCTTTATAATGAGTCTTCAAGAGGGGCTTGAGCGTATCCGCCCTGATGAGAGGCAAGTCTCCGTTGATGATAAGCACGTCGCTATCCTGGGAACGCCTCAGCTCTTCCTTAGCCGCTAAAACCGCATGGGCTGTGCCCAGTTGATTTTTTTGCAGGATGAACTCAAGCTCCTCGGCAAAGGGCTGTTTTTTCACTTCGTCTTTTTGGTAGCCCACTACGACAAAGATTTTATTCGGCTTCAATCCTCTGACAGAATCAACGACGAGCTGGAGCATAGGCCGTCCCATCAATGGATGGAGCACTTTGATTACATCTGATTTGAATCGGGTTCCCTTTCCTGCGGCGAGGATGAGAACGGAAAATCCTTTAGTCATGCAAGCTTTGTGATCAGTTTGAATTTTTTATCGTCTTTAATGTCCTCAATATCCAAATCATTCTGTGCAAATATTTTGAATGATTTATCCACGTGTATGGCAGATTTGAGATAATCTAGAAACTTGTCCTTGTCTCCCATCAAGTAATGGCTTTTTCCGATGAGGTAGATAATTTTCCCCTCCCCCGAGTCTTTCTCAAGGGCTTTATTGAACAGTTGGACCGCTTCCTCATAAGCGCCCTGGTTCATCCTGTAAACACCCATTTCATAAAAATCATCAAATTCTTTTAGAGCGATGGCATCCTTCTTGCCTTTGTCCTCGCAGACTTTCATATAAATCCTAGATCGGTCTACAAGCTCTTTTTCCATGGGGAATTTTTCGATGAAGGCGCCAAAATGCTCCAAAGCTTTTGCGCAATCTCCTCGGCGAAACGCCTTTACTGCTTGTGTGTAGGATGACAGCATCTTCTCATAATTGTCTATATTGCCTTTGTCTTTTTCAGCCGACACTTTTCACTCCCTGAACCAATGCAAACGTTAATGTTTTCATCCAAATTCTCGTGAATGCGTCACATATCATTAAGGTAGCGAACATTTTATATCAGAACACTCAACTTGACAAGAACAAATTTGAAAGGACCGTTTTCACTGAATGCAATAATGGGCTGGATTATCCAGAAGAAACTGGATAGCTTTGAGGTGAGCGGAGTGACCTGCCTTGTGAGCTCGAAAACTCCCCTTAAGAGGATAGCCCAAGATTGACAAATCTCCGATGAAGTCCAAAATTTTATGGCGGACAAACTCATCTTCATAACGGAGCGGGCCGTTAATGATTCCTTTCTCATCCAAAACCACGGCATTTGACAAAGATCCTCCCAAAGATAGGCCCTGCGCTCTCATTGCAGCGACATCCTTCAAAAAGCCAAATGTCCTGGCAGGGGCAATTTCGGTGATAAAACTCTCTGTATTCACAACCAGCTCTAAATTCTGGGTGCCGATAGCGGGATGAGCATAATCAATGGTGTAACTTATCCTGAACAGATCATCAGGCTCAGCAGAAACAGAGATGTCACCTTCCTGGACAACAAAAGACTTCAATATCTTCAGAAACGGTTTTTCAGTATTGAGAGGTCTGATTCCACACTTTTGAATGGCCTCGGCAAACGGGAGCGCGCTTCCATCCAAAATGGGCACTTCATCACCATTCAGGACGATATCCACACTGTCAACGCCGAGAGCAAAGAGAGTTGCCATGAGGTGCTCGACTGTAAGCACTCTGTTCTCTCCTTGTCTTAATATTGAACCGAACATGGCCTCCATATGTTGGGGATCGGGGCGGATAGTGGCGTGGTCACGGTGTGCGAGGCAGAAGGCGATCTTTCCAGAATTAGAAGGCATCACGGAAAGCTCGACCTTTGCGCCTGAATGGACTCCAATTCCGGAAAAGTGCACTTCCTCCGCAACCGTCGCTTTTCTTTGGCTCATTAACCTGCTCTTTAGTATATATGATACAAGAATCAAGGTCTACCCAACGGATTCAGACCTTTATAAGTTTAAAAATCTGAAGCTGAGATCAATTCATTCTTTGCACAACTAAAACTTATAAAAGTCTGACCCCAATGATGTTCTAGCGGAAGAGTAAGGAATATGCTAGAATGGGCCGATGAATAAACAACTGGAAAAGGTTCTCACCGATGTCCAGAAAGGCAAGCTGTCACCTAAGCAGGCCATAGAAATCTTGAAGGATTTTCCCTACCAAGACTTAAGCTTCGCAAAAATCGATCATCACAGAGAGCTGCGGCGGGGCTTTCCGGAAATAATCTTCGGGCAGGGAAAAACAGAAGACCAAATCGCAAAAATCGCCAAAGAAATTTTGCACAAGGAAAGCAATCTGCTCATTACCAGAGTTGAATCAAAAGTTTATAAAAAAATTAGGCAAAAAATACCCAAAATCAAATACAATCCTCTGGCGAAGGCAATCTATCTCAAGCAGAAAGATCCTCCCCCGGGAAAGGGAAAAATTGTCATCATCACAGCGGGAACTTCAGATATCCCTGTAGCCGAGGAAGCAGCTGTGACCTGCGACATACTAGGAAATGATATTGAGAAGATCTATGATGTCGGCGTGGCCGGATTGCATCGGCTTTTCGGCGAATACGAAAAAATCAGAACAGGAAGAGTCATCATCACCGCCGCGGGAATGGAAGGGGCTCTTCCCAGTGTTATAGCAGGCATAACCAATGTTCCCATTATCGCCGTTCCCACGAGTATCGGTTACGGCACGAGCTTTAAAGGCCTCGCCGCCTTACTTGCCATGCTCAACTCCTGCCCGGGTGGCATGGCTGTCGTAAACATCGACAACGGTTTTGGTGCCGCCTACATGGCCAGTGTCATCAACCACCTCTAATTCCTTAACGTCGGATAAAAATATCATTCTAAACAACTTATGGGCTTGACAAACAGAAAGACCAACCCTATATTTTATTGAGTTACTATCTATCTCGCATTCATACATAATGGAAGTTATCGACCAGATAAAGCATACCGCAAGTATCGTTGAAATTGCCTCACAATACACAACATTGCGACTGCGGGGAAAGAAGCATGTCGGCCTCTGTCCTTTCCATTCGGAAAAAACCCCTTCCTTCACTGTGGATGAGGAAAAACAGCTTTTTCACTGTTTTGGATGCGGCACTGGCGGTGACATTTTCACCCTTGTCATGGAAAAAGAAAGCCTCAGTTTTCCAGAGGCCATCAGATATCTTGCTGAAAAATACAACATTCAAATCCCGGAGAAAAAGAGCTTTTCCCCGCAGATGCAAAAGCTGGAGGAAAAACTCTACAAAATCAGCGAAGACGCCCTGGCCTACTTCAGGAGAAACCTGTTTAAAACCAAGGAGGGTGAAAAAGCTCTGGAATATCTTCACAAAAGAAAAATTTCTGATGAGACTATTCAACAGCTCAAAATTGGCTATGCCTTGGATTCTTGGGACTCCCTGCTCAATTCATTCCAAAGGAAAGGCTATTCTCCCGGCCTCCTGGAAAAGGCAGGATTGGTTCTGCGGCGGACAAACAAAGAAGGCCACTACGACAGATTCAGAGGACGGGTCATTTTCCCCATCTTCCAGCTCTCGGGAAAGATCGTCGCTTTCGGTGGAAGGTCGCTCATAGGGCAGGAGCCCAAATATCTCAACTCTCCCGATACTCCCATTTACACAAAAGGGAATCTGCTCTACGGACTCAACTTTTGTAAGGAAGGAGTTCGTGATAAAGGAGAAATTATTCTCGTTGAAGGCTACACGGATTTTCTCTCTCTCTTCCAAGCTGGAATTACCAATGTTGCGGCTTCCCTGGGAACGAGCTTGACTTCCGAACAGGTTGCTCTGGTCAGAAGGTTTGCGCCAAGGATTATTGCCTGCTATGACGCTGATGTTGCAGGATTCAAAGCCGTTATCCGGGCCATCACACTCTGTTTTGAACAAGGTCTCGAAATCAACGTCATGACGCTTCCGAAAGGCCTCGATCCCGATAGCTTCATGAGCAAATATGGGACTAAAAAATTCAATGAACTGCTGGAGAAAAGCACTCAAGCATTGAAGTTTTTAATCGATTTTCAGAAGCAAGAAAAAAATTTCGAGAGCCCTGAGGGAAAATCAAAAGTGGCGAAAAGCATCGCCGATCAAATCAGCCGCATTCCAGATCCGGTTGTCCGCAGCGAGCATCTCAAAAAAGCGAGCGAGTATCTCTCAATTGAAGAACGAATTCTCCGTTCCATGGTTCAGTTGAAAAAGCCCACGCTGCAAACGGAGGCAAAAACAGTATTCTTGAACGCCGAAAAGCGGCTTCTTCAAATTTTATTCGAGGACAGCCGCATTGCTTCGAGTGTTTTCAAGGCTTTGAGAGAAGAGGATTTTGAGGGCTTGAGGAGCGAGCCCATATTTAAGATTCTATCCGACTTTTTTAACAACGGGAATGAACCAGATTTCCAGAGTCTCCGAGAAAAAATCGAAAAGAGCTTGTTTAGCGACTTATCCCAAATTCTGCAGGAAAAAGAGCAACTTCCGAGCATCGAGGAAGCGATCGAATGTGTTCGAGCCCTCCGGCAATTCTCACTCGAAAATCAATTCAAAACCCTGAAATTTGAAATACAGAGACTGGAAAAAACCGGTGATACAAAAAAAATCCTGGCCGTCATGAAAAGAATGCAGGATGTGAAAATGCAACTTTCTTCCCTATCGAGCCAGGAGCTCCAAAATAAGCTATAATAGATGGTAGAGGAGTGTAAATTGTCAACTGATAGTGAAAACCAAAAAGACGAGATAAACCAGCTGATCTCAAAAGGTCGAAAGCAAGGCTATTTGTTGTTCGATGAAATCGATAAGACATTCCAAGATGAATCAGACTCGAGCGGACATTTTGACGAATTCCTCAGTTCAATGGACGATTACGGTATTAAGATCCTTGACAAGCAGAGGAAGGCCACTCCCAAAAGGCGGAAAAGCGATATCGTCTCCCTTGAAGGGCTAGAAAGAACCACAGATCCGGTTAAGCTCTACTTGCGAGAGATGGGGAATATTTCCCTCCTGACAAGAGAGGGAGAGATCGCCATCGCCAGGGAAATTGAGCGAGGCGAGAAGGCCATCATTAAGGCTCTCTCAAAGACACGTCTCGTTCTAAATGAAGTTCTCTCTCTAGAAGAGCGATTGGACGACGATCCGGATGTTCTCCAGGATATGTTTGACTTCAGCGAAGACGACATCGCTGAGGGCAAGCTCGAAGAGAAGAAACTGCAGATCCTTACAAAGATCAAAAAGATAAAAGACCTCAGTGAAAAACTGGAGGAAATCAAAAAAACGAAACAATACTCCTTTACACGAGGAAGATTGATTGTCAAAATGAGCCGGCTGATTCGCGATCTCAATATTCGACCCTATCAAAGAGAATTAATAATCAGAGAGCTCCGGGAAAAACTTAAAGTCATCAACGAATTTGAAGAAAGCAAAGAAGAGCTAAAAGTTGCCATTACCCAGACGCGAAGCAAGAAAAAAGAGCTAGAACACAAGCAAAAAATCAAAGACATAAATAAAATCCTCAGACAATACCAAGATGAAATAGCACTCGATTCTCAGGGTTTACGAAAAACCCTCCGGTCGATAACCACGGGAAAAAAGATCAGTGATCAAGCTAAAAAAGAGCTGGTGGCTGCCAACCTGCGCCTTGTGGTCAGCATCGCTAAAAAATACAGCAACCGCGGACTGCAATTCCTTGATTTAATCCAAGAAGGAAATATGGGACTGATGAAAGCAGTCGACAAATTCGAGTACCGGAGAGGCTACAAATTCTCCACATACGCCACCTGGTGGATAAGACAGGCGATAACAAGAGCTATTGCAGACCAAGCAAGAACTATCCGTATACCTGTCCACATGATCGAGACGATTAACAAGCTTATCCGTGTTTCACGCAGTCTGGTGCAAGAAATAGGGAGGGAACCCACAAGCGAAGAAATATCCAAAAAAATGGACCTTCCTATAAGTAAAGTGAGAAAGATCATCAAGATCGCCCAAGAACCAATCTCCCTGGAAACACCGATCGGGGAAGAGGAAGACAGCCATTTGGGAGATTTTATTGAAGACAAAATCATTCCCTCCCCGCCCGATACAATCATTCACATCAACCTCAGGGAGCAGATCGAAGAGGCTTTAAAAACGCTCACCGAAAGAGAAGCCAAAGTACTAAAGATGCGATTCGGCCTGGGAGATGGCAACGAACACACATTGGAAGAAGTTGGACAGCAGTTCAAAGTTACTCGAGAAAGAATCAGGCAAATCGAAGCTAAAGCTCTGCGAAAACTCAAGCATCCCAGTCGCAGCCGGAAGCTGCGATCTTTCACTAACGGCCAATAGCCACACGATCGTGCAGTCATCCTTCTGTTCCAAAGACAGCAGGCTCAAAACGCAGACATGATTCATTCTGATCTGTCGTTCAATCAGACTTTAGTACATTGGCGGGCCGGACTTTGCCAGATCTGATCCTTTGAAGGTACGCGCGTGCGTAGTCAGGTTGAAAGGAATTATTGTTCGTTGAGGCGCATAAGGTGGATGGAAGGGCCTTTGTTGAAAGGGACAATATTCGCCCATTAAAGGCCATGTTCATCAAAGAACGTCATGAGGGACTTGGGAATGCCGCTCCTACGATCCGATGATTCCCGATGATTCCCAGATTGACTTGGTATAGGAGATTTGATATAAGAATTTTGCAGGGCCTATAGCTCAGCGGTAGAGCCACCGGCTCATAACCGGTTGGTCCCAGGTTCGAATCCTGGTAGGCCCATTTCTTCCCTGAGGAAAAAATGTGGACATTGACTTTAACAACCTGATTAAGCTCCAAGATTTAGATGAAGAAATAAGAAAAACCTCTCTCCTCCTCGAAAAAATTCCCGCCCAATTGAAAGACATAGACATAAACATAGAAGCTCAATTCCAGATTGTCGACAGGGCCAAAGAAAAGCTTGCCCAGAATCAAAAACGAAGACGCAATCTGGAAGCGGATGTGCAAGACATCAAGGCACAAATCGCAAAATTTAAACACCAGCAGAGCGGAGTCAAAACGAACAAAGAATACAGCGCTCTCCTCAAAGAAATCGAAGAGGCCCAGAAAAAAATCGATGCCAAAGAAGAGGAGATAATCAGCGAAATGCTTGTGGCGGATGAAATAGGGGAAGAGATCCAGTCAGCCACAGCCAAAGCCAACAAGGCAAAGGAAAAACTGACCCAAGACAAGGTTGTACTCAACGCAAAAAATCAAGAGTTGGAAGAGGAAAAGAAACGCTTACTCCAAGAGAGAGAGGATCTTATACCTCAGATTCCGAAGAGCCAATTCAGCCTTTACCAAAATATATTCCTAAAAATGAACGGAATTGCCCTGTCCCCTGTCACAGACGATTTTTGTTCTATGTGTCAGATAAGAATCCGGCCTCAGGTCCTGAATGAATTGAAGGCTGCAAGCCAAATCATTCTCTGCGAAAATTGCGGCAGGATCCTCTACTGGTCAAAAGTAACGGAATCAGAATCTAGCCCCAGTGGTTAATCGCTGTACAGCCTGTCGATGATATCCTTGTATTTCTGCTCAACGATATTCCTCTTGACCTTCAAGGTTGGAGTGATTTCTCCTCTTTCGATCTCGAATTCACGCCCGAGCAGAGCAACCTTTTTGACCTTTTCGTATGATGCCAACTGAGGCGTAGCTCTGTCGACCTCACCCTCCATGAAATTGATGACCTGTTCATTCATTGTAAGATCGCCCAGGGTTTCATAAGAGATATCATTGGCTTTCGCATAGTCCTTCAACTTCTCGAATTCAGGAATGATAAGGGCAGCGATAAACTTGCGCCTGTCTCCTATGACGAGGGCATTCGAGATATAGGGACTGAGCTTGAGCAAATTTTCGATTGGTTGAGGAGCAACATTCTTACCACCGGCCGTCACGATCAAATCCTTTTTTCTATCCGTAATCACGAGGTATCCTTCCTCATCAAGATGTCCGATATCACCCGTATGAAACCACCCGTCCTTAATAACATCTTCAGTATCGGACTCCATTTTGTAATACCCCTTCATCACGTGGGGGCCTTTTGTCAGGATTTCTCCCTCCTCCGAGAATTTCACATCCACTCCGGGAATTGGTTTACCGACTGTCCCAAATTTCAAGTTGTCAAAGGTGTTTACCGAAATGACAGGAGAAGTCTCGGTCAACCCATAGCCCTCTAAAACCACGAGGCCCATAGCATAGAAAAACTCAGCAATGTCTTTGGAAAGTGGGGCCCCTCCCGATACAAAAAATCGAACTCTTCCCCCCGTTTTTTCGATAATCTTCGAAAAGACGAGCTTGTGAGCCAAGTTTCTTTTGAACAGGAGAGATCCGGAAATCGGCTGGCCTAAAAGCTTCCTCTTTCCGAATTCTCGACCTACACGTGAGGCCCAAAAGAATATTTTTCTCTTGAGTGAGGAGCTGGCCAGAACATTCTCCATCACCTTGGCGTAGATCTTCTCGAACACGCGCGGGACACTGACCATGATATGGGGACGGACTTCGGGAAGATTCTCAGCCACGGTATCCAAGCTCTCCGCATAAGCTATAGAACACCCCCGATAAAGATAGGTGAACGTCACCATGCGTTCCAAAACGTGGGACAGCGGCAAAAAGGAAAGGCAGGTGTCCTTCATCGAAAACTCTATGATCCTGGCGACCGTCTTGACATTGCTGATGAAATTGCTATGGGTGAGCATAACGCCCTTAGGAATCCCAGTCGTCCCTGATGTATAGATGATTGAGGCCGTATCTTCAGGTCTGATCTTCACAGCCATTTCTTCAAAAAGCAGTGGGCTCTCCAGGTCTATCTTTTTTCCCCTTTCACGGACTTCGTCTATACTCAGGACTCCTTCCGGGGTTTCGGATTGAAACATGATGAAGTGAGAAACTTTTTCAAGCTCGGATTTCACCTCTCCAATTTTTTCCCACATCACCGAATCGGCACACACCACAATCTTGGCATCGGAATTATCGATGATATATTTGATCTGCTCGGGGACGAGTGAAGTGTAAATAGGGACAGTGATCCCCCCCAGACATATGTCGGCCAAATCCGTCATCACCCAATCCGGACAGCTATCCGAGAGAATGATGAGCTTGTCTCCTGGCTCATGTCCCAAATCCTTCAAACCAAGGGCTATGTGTTTTACCCTGTTGGCAAATTCATCGGTCGAAATCGACACATAGCGACCCTCTTTCTTAAAGAGCATCAGATCGTTTTTGGCATAGGATTTTACGGTGTTGAGAAACAGCTGGCTTATTGTCTCGACCATAAGACCCTCCTCCATCAGAGTTGATTCAATTCTATTGAGAATGAATTAATAAAGTCAAGCAACAACATGAAAACACGTCTATTCACGAGACAGTGAACTCTTTAAAATAAAAAAGGCGAGGAGTGTCCTTCTTAACCTCATGAGGATAATGCAGAGTATCGGAAGCAAGTTTATATCTGTGTGCAGCGCACAGGACGGGTGGCGGAGTCTTCGCTGAAAACAGTCATAAACTCGCCCTCTTATAAAGGCCTTGCACCTGCTATGGTCCAGAAAGATCAGGAATCGCGAACCTTGGCGATGGCGACGACTTTGTCCCCCTTTTCCAGGTTAATAATCCGAACACCCTGGGTAGAACGGCCTAAGGGCCGGAGTTGTTCTGTCTTAAACCTGATCACTTTACCGAGTTCGGTAATCAAGAGCACTTCCTCATCGGTTATGCCCACCATCCCGATAGCTTTCCCGATCTTGGGCATGACCTTCAAGTTAATGACTCCTTTGACCCCTCGATGGCAGAGAGGATAGCGGTCTAACTCAGTCTTCTTCCCATAGCCCTTTTCGCTGGCTGTGAAGACATACTTTTCGTTCTCCCCCATGACCAACATACCGATGATGCTGTCTTTGGGATTCAGCGTGATACCTTTGACTCCTGCGGCCTGTCTCCCCATGGGCCGTATTTCACTTTCCTTGCATCGAATAGCCTTACCCAGTTTTGTGCCGATTACTATCTCCTTGCTTCCATCCGTGAGCTTTGCCACCAGCAGCTCTGCCTTTTTATTGAGAGTGATGGCAATGATTCCACCTTTGCGAATGTTCTTGAAATCGCTCAAGGCTGTCTTTTTGATGCGCCCATCCGAGGCCAACATGATGACATACTGGTCCTCAAAAAATTCCTTTACGGCGACCACCGAGCTCACGCTCTCATCGGGGCTTATCTCGATGAGGTTACGAATGGATTTGCCCCGGCTGGCAACTCCAACATCTGGAACCCACATGGCTTTTAGCCAGTACAGACGCCCTTTGTTGGTAAAAAAGAGCAGATAGCTGTGCGTTGAGCAGATAAAAAGATGTTGCACGACATCCTCGGCTTTCATGCTGATTCCCCGCTTGCCTTTTCCTCCTCTAATCTGGAACCTGTAGCTGCTCAGAGAAGTTCGCTTTATGTACCCCGAGGACGTATAGGTTATGGCCACATCTTCCTCTTTGATCAAATCCTCTGCGCTTATCTCTGTGATGCTCTCCTGCATGATCTCAGTCCGTCTTTCATCTTGGTAATTGTTTTTGATTTCCTTCAATTCATCGACGATGATATCGAGGATCATCTGCTCACTGCTTAGAATCTTACGAAGGTGGGCAATGAGTTTTTTGAGTTCTTTATACTCCTGGACTATTTTATCCCTTTCCATTCGTGTTAATTTCTGTAATTGCATTTCCAGAATAGCTTGCGCTTGGATAGTGGTCAGATGGAATTTCGTGATCAATCCATTCCGGGCCTGCTCAACGGTCTTTGAACTGCGGATGAGGGCGATAATCTCGTCCAGGTGATCCAAGGCGATTGTCAATCCTTCCAAAATATGAGCTCTGGCCTCAGCTTTTTTCAGCTCGAACCGCGTGCGCCGACGAACAACATCCTGGCGGTGCGAAATAAAATACCGCATCATGTCAATCAAGCCCAAAAGCTTAGGCTGCTTATCCACAATCGCTAAGAGATTGATTCCGAAGGAGGTCTGCAGGGCCGTGTGTTTGTAGAGGTTATTCAAGACAACTTCAGGCAACTCGCCCTTTTTAATCTCGATCACCGCGCGCATCCCTTCCCGATCGGACTCGTCCCGGATATCGGCGATACCTTCGATCTTTTTGTTGTTGACCAGGCTGGCAATATTTTCCAAAAGCTTGGCTTTGTTCACGAGATAGGGAATCTCGGTAATGACAATCTTATCTCTTTCGCTTTTCGTTCCTCGTTCAATGACGGCTTTAGCTCTCAGGTTGATAATACCCCTTCCTGTCTCATAAGCATCATATATTCCCTGCAATCCGAAGACATACCCTCCGGTCGGAAAATCAGGCCCTGGAATATAGTGCAAGATCTTTTGCAACGACGCTTTCGGATTTTTGATGAGGTGAATAACGCCATCGATGACTTCACCAAGATTGTGAGGGGGGATGTTTGTGGCCATACCAACGGCTATGCCCGAACCTCCGTTCACCAGAAGATTCGGGTACTTGGCCGGTAAAACCTCCGGCATCTTCAAGCTTTCGTCATAATTCGGCACGAAATTGACAGTGTCCTTGTCCAGGTCCGCCAATAGCTCCTGGGCGATCTTTTTCATCCGGACTTCGGTGTACCGCATTGCTGCCGGCGGATCACCGTCAATCGATCCAAAATTTCCCTGGCCATCGACCAGAAGATATCGGAGGCTGAAATCCTGGGCCATGCGGACAATCGTATCGTATACCGCAGTCTCTCCATGAGGGTGATATTTTCCGATCACATCTCCTACGATGCGCGCCGATTTTTTGTACGGTTTGTTCCAGGTTGTTCCCGTTTCATGCATGGAAAAAAGAGTCCGGCGATGAACAGGTTTCAATCCATCTTTGATATCGGGAATGGCGCGTCCGATGATCACGCTCATGGCATAGTCCAGATAGGATTTTCTCATCTCTTTTTCTACACTGACCACAGACACATTGCTGCTCATCGCATCTCCTTTGTTTTCGTTGGGTGGGGTCATGCTCTTTAGATGTCGAGGTTTTGAGTCTCAAGGGCATTCTCTTCTATGAAGTTTCTTCGAGGTTCCACTTCATCTCCCATGAGAATTGTGAAGGTTATATCCGCTTCGACGGCGTCTTGGATGGATACCTGGAGCAAAAATCGCTTTTCGGGATCCATGGTCGTCTCCCAGAGCTGATCGGGAGTCATCTCTCCCAAACCCTTGTATCTCTGGATGACGATTCCTTTTTTCCCTTTATCGCTGAGATATTCGAGGAGTTTGGCATCGTTATCCAGTTTGATCTCTTCTCCATTGCTCAGGATGTAATAGGGCGGCTGGTGCTCTTCCAAGTCCTTGTTTGTCTTGTAAAGCGTTTTCCACTGCGCGGAAGTGATCAAATCCATATCGATCTTCGAGGTCACAACCATGCCGTTGACCTGAAAATTGACCGTCAGTTCATACAATCCGTGTTCCTCATCTTTACTCAGTTCCGAAACGATCCCTTTCTCCTTGAGTAGACTCTGAATCTCTTGAAGCTGTTTGGCTTTCTTTAAAAATTCCACATCCTGCGCATCATTTTTGAGGAGAATCTCGATGAGAAAATAAGGGTAGTTCTTCCGCTCCATGATCTGGATATAATTTCGCCTGGTGATGATCCGCTGCAAAAACTTCCGGAAACTCTCTCCCTTGACCACATCTTTTTTTCTTTTGATCTTGAGTTGAAAATCTTCAGATATCTTATGGACCAAAAACTTATCGAATGATCTTTCATCGCGCAGATACTGAAAAGACTTTCCCTTGGAAATTTTAAATAGAGGGGGCTGGGCGATGTAGAGGTGTCCTTTTTCAATAAGCTGAGGCATTTGCCTGTAGAAGAATGTCAACAGCAAAGTCCGGATATGAGACCCGTCCACATCGGCGTCGGTCATGATGATAACCTTATGGTAACGGAGTTTGTCTATGTTGAAGTCTGACTGCTCGACTCCTGTTCCCAGGGCCGAGATCATCACCCCTATCTCTTCACTCTTGAGAATTTTGTCAAACCTGGCTTTTTCGACGTTCAGAATCTTTCCCTTGAGAGGAAGCACGGCTTGAAAACGCCTGTCCCTGGCCTGCTTGGCTGATCCCCCCGCCGAGTCACCCTCAACGAGGTAAATTTCACTCTGTGCCGGATCACGTTCCTGGCAATCCGCCAGTTTGCCGGGGAGTGACGTGGATTCGAGAACACCCTTTCTCCGGGCCAGTTCTCTAGCTTTGCGCGCGGCTTCCCGGGTTCTGGCTGCATCCAGGACTTTTGTGATGATCTTTTTGGCGACAGTCGGATTCTCCTCAAAATAGCAGGACAATTCCTCATTCACGATGGAATCGACAATCCCTTTGACTTCGCTGTTTCCCAGTTTAGTTTTGGTCTGCCCCTCAAACTGAGGGTTTTTCATCTTCAGGCTCAAAACAGCGCACAAGCCCTCTCTTGTGTCATCACCGCTCAAATTCTGCTTAAACCCCTTGGCCAGGTTATGGGCGTTAGCATACTGATTAATGGAGCGAGTCAAGGCCGATTTGAATCCGATAAGATGCGTCCCCCCCTCGGTGGTGTTGATGTTGTTCACGAAAGAGAATATTGTCTCGGAATAGCTGCTGTTGTACTGAACTGCTCCTTCGATAATCATGCCGTTCTTTTTACTCTCGAAATAAATGGGACGCGGATTGATAACGGACTTGTTCAAGTTGAGATACTGGACGAACTCCTTGATTCCCCCTTTGTACTGGAAATCATTCCGGGCATCGGTTCTCTCGTCGAGGATTGAGATCTTCAGTCCCCTGTTCAAGTAGGATAGCTCTCTTAACCTCTGGCTCAACGTATCGAAACTGAATTCCGTGTCTTGAAATATCTCGTCATCGGGCCGAAAGGTGATTTTAGTGCCGGTCGATTTGGTTCGGCCGATCTTCTTGAGTTTTTTCGTGACTCTCCCTCTCGCAAAGCTTATGGTATAGACTCCGCCATCTCGCTTGATTTCCATATCCAGCTTCTCCGAGAGGGCATTGACGACGGAAACGCCGACTCCATGCAATCCCCCTGAAACCTGGTAGGTTTTGGCGTCAAACTTGCCGCCTGCATGCAGTGTCGTCATGACTACTTCGGCAGCGGGCTTGCGTGTCTTGGTATGGATATCGACAGGAATTCCGCGACCGTCATCGATAACAGTCACCCTGTCGTCCTCATGAATGAAGACATCGATTTTCTTACAAAATCCGGCCAGGGCTTCGTCGATACTGTTGTCCACAACTTCATAAACGAGATGGTGCAAACCTTGCGGTCCAGTGCTTCCGATATACATGGCCGGACGCTTACGAACGGCTTCCAATCCCTTCAAAACCTTGATGCTAGATGCTGTGTATTTTTTTGTTTTCATTGTCCTGATTTTTGGGAAAAAAGAGGGCCTATGAAGGAAGGATTTTCACATAACCCGTATGGCATATTTTTTAAGAAATTATTATATCCTATATGGGGAAAATAGTAAAGAGAATTCCCCCAAAAAAGATCCTTTTTTTTGAATGTTTTACGCTTTTTTGAGCCCATCCGATCAAGCCATAATCAAGCGCCATCTAACTGAGAGTTAAATCCGCATCCCGCGCCAAAATCCGGTCGTGACGGCTATCGAAAAACATGCTGTTCATCATCCAATTAACGCCTATCCATCACCTAAATTCTCACTGTCAGGCCATCAAGCAGCCAAGAGGTCCCAGACGACGGCCTAGCGATCATGGCCGATTTCAACTAAGCCTTATCCTGTCCATCCGAGTTATTCTGCAGGCGGACACGATCACGATAAAGCCGGATCTGTAGGCCTATGTGCCCATCAGCTGGTGCTGAACATCGCTGGGATAGATCATGGCAGGGCCATAAACACGCAGGGAGCTCTGCCGCAGAAGTCGTTAATATGGCATCTCTTAAAGACCAATCTCAAGGTTGAAGATAGAAGGGGGACGGTTTCAAAATTCTGACCGGAGCCAGCCATCACAGAAAACGAATTTTGAAAAGAAAACAGTGTTTCGCTATAATAAATGGCCGAGGAAATGTGCTAAATGCCGGCGAATTTACCCCCACAGTACTTCGACAAAGAAAAACAACTGAAAACGGCGAGGACTCCAGAGGAAAAAATCGCCATAATGGAGGAACTTCTCGCCATCATTCCAAAACACAAGGGAACAGAAAAACTCCAGGCTCTGTACAAGACAAAAATCGCCAAGCTCAGGGCTCAGTCCCAAAAAAAGACAGCTACTGCCAGGCATAGCTCTACGTTTTACATAGACAAGGCCGGCGCCGGTCAAATCGTGTTCGTCGGGCCGCCGAACAGCGGAAAATCCTCACTCATAAAGGCCTTAACAAATGCGAATCCGGAAATCGGCAATTACCCCTTCACCACGCACTCTCCTTCACCGGCCATGATGAAGTACGAAAATATCCAGATCCAATTGGTGGATATGCCTCCGATCACGCCTGAATATCTTGAGCCATGGCAGGCCGAATTGATTAAAAGCGCTGATGCAGTTCTGCTTGTTTTGGATTTGGCCAGTCAGGATACGGCGAAAGACTACCAAGTTTTGATTGATAGGCTCAAAGAAAAAAATATCGAGCTAGTCCCGGCAAATACGGATGTCTGGCCAGAAAAACAGTTCTTCTGGAAAAGAACTCTTATGGCAGCCAATAAAACGGACATGCCCGATTCAGAGCTGAATCTCCTTTTATTGAAAGACGTGCTCGATACGGATTTCGAGGTTTTTCCAGTATCCGCACTCCGAGAGGAGGAACTGGAAGAACTCAAGAAGAGATTCTTCTCCGTTCTCAATGTGGTCCGCGTCTATAGCAAAATGCCAGGGAAAAAAGCCGAAAAGGATGATCCTTTTATCTTCAAAAAGGGCGAAACACTCATGGACATGGCTAAAACTGTCCATAGAGATTTTGCCCAGAAGCTAAGATTCGCAAGAATCTGGGGAACGGGAAAGTACCAAGGACAAAAAGTCAATCATGACTATATCCTCCAGGACGAGGACATCATCGAGCTTCACATCTGACGGGATATCACAGATGTGGAATTTTTGCCATTACTGAATGAAGTGCGAGTCTATTTTGAGCAAAATCCAGATTGATTCCCGCGATTCGCGAAAAGCGCCAGGAATGGAGATGTTGCCCTAGACCCTCCCGCCAGACACGGATAACGGTAGGAAACCCCCGAAAATATGTTTGCGTAAAGTCATTGATGTGGATAGTATGGAGATAAAAACAAGAATCATTCATCTTGCAACAACAGTATCAAAGCTCTGAAATTATGACGAGTGGAAAACCACCTGCTCAAAACACCAGGAAAATGCGGGCTAAGCATGTTTATTTCCCTCAAGTCTATACCGATCGTAACCCCCAAGGATTAACTGAGGTTATAATGAATTTGTACCGGGCGGTTCCTGATCGGAGCGGCTACCGAGTTTTGGCCGAGGTTCAACGGAGACCTACTGCTTATGTCTGAAATTACTGTCCGTGGAGCGCGGCTCCACAACCTCAAAAATGTCTCCTTCTTGATTCCCAAGAACAACGTTGTGGTTTTTACAGGACTGTCGGGGTCGGGTAAATCGACGATGGCCTTCGATACGCTGCACAAGGAAGGCCAGCGCCAATATATGGAATCCCTTGGGCTGGTGACCTACGTCAGCCGCCCTCCCGTGGATGCAATCGAAGGGCTCTCGCCCTCCATCAGCGTGGATCAGCGCAACAGGAACCGCTCGCCGCGCTCGACAGTCGGAACAGCCACCGAAGTCTACACCTTCCTGCGCTGCCTGCACCGGGCTGGGGACCGTCTACACCACCAACCTGCCGCGGATCCTCGACGATGAAAAAAGCCTGACCGATGGGGCGGTGCTGCTCTGGGATCCACGTATCGTAGCCCGCTATATCGCAACCCTGCGCGCCGCCGGTCGCCATTACGGCTTTGAATTCGATCCGTCCGTGCCTGTCCGCACCCTGAGTCCGGCCCAGCGCGACCTGTTGCTCTACGGAGTTGACAGCCCCTCTTTCCGCAGTCACTACCCGAAGCTTGAAGCGCCCGCCACCGTCGCGAAGGGCCGCTTCGAGGGAGTGGTCACCAACCTGCTGCGGCGCCACGCCGAGCACGCCGCCGACGCGGACACCGACTACAAGGAAAAGCTGGAGCGTCTGCTGGTGCTGAAAAACTGCCTTGAGTGCGGGGGGACGCGCCTGCGTCCCGAGGCCCGTGTGGTGAGAGTCGCCGGGCAGGACATCGTGGAGGTCTCGCGGATGCCGCTGGCCAAAGAGCTTGCGCGACGCTCGACCGGGCGCACGCTCTACCTTCTGGATGAGCCGACCACAGGCCTACACCCCGCCGATACGGCTCACCTGGTGCTGCTGCTCCAGCGGTTGGTCAACGCGGGCAACACCGTCATCGTCATCGAGCACAACCTGGACGTGGTCAAATGCGCCGATTGGATGATCGACCTCGGTCCGGAGGGTGGCGAAGCGGGCGGCCAGGTCATCGCCAAGGGTACGCCCGAGACGGTCACAGCCTGTCCGGAGTCGATCACCGGGCAGATGCTGAAAAAACTGCTCTGATTAATCACCCGAGGGGATTCTATTTAAAAAAAGGTTTCCCTGTTTAGGTTGGTCGGGGCGGTGGGATTTGAACCCACGACCCCAGCGTCCCGAACGCTGTGCGCTACCCAGGCTGCGCTACGCCCCGAAAAAACATGCCTCATTATAGCGTCATTTCTTAATCGAGTAAAGCACATAGGTAAGATGGTCAAATGGACTCGCTCTTTCCTTGAAATGAACCCCATTCAATCGGGTTAAAACCCGCTTCAGCTCGCGCCGATGCGGCTACCCTCACGCGACTCCACAAACTCCTTTGGCTTCAACCCATATCAAAGGGTTAGCTCAATGAGCTCATAGGACATGTTGCCCAATCCCACCTCCTGGGCATGTCGCAGCTGAACTGACCAGTCAACATGGTGGATTTCTCGAAAGATATCTTTCCCTGATGTCTGGTTAATCAAATCGACGGATGCCTTATCAGCCGCTATGGGATCTGCCGAACACACTATACCCACATCCTCCACAACGGCAGGCTCTTTTTTCGCCATGCAATCACAGTTTTTCGTCACGTTCAGCAGAAAATTCAGACAGGCAAGCTTTCCTTCAAACAGCCTCCCGATACTGCTGGCATATTCGGCCATTTTTTCCTGGATACGAATGACATCCTGATCCCAACGCATTTTAACCGCACCGACAGTACAGACGACGAGGCATTCACCACAGCCAATACACATGTCGTCGATGATCACAGCGCTTCTCTCTCCTCGTTGAATGGCACCGACCGGGCAGTATTCCATGCAGATCGAGCAGTTTGTGCAGGCCTCAGCGTCGACCCAAGGATGAACGTCGGAATGTTGATCTAGTTTTCCGGCTCGTGAGGCGCAACCCATGCCCAGATTTTTCAGAGTGGCGCCAAATCCGGTCAACAAATGTCCGGTGAAGTGAGATAAACTCACGAGATAATCGGTGTTCAAGAAGGCGCTGGCCAGTTTGGCTATTCTTATTCTTGGCAGGTTGACAGGGATATCCTGGTCATCACGTCCGATCAGTCCATCGGCAATGACCACCGGGATATGGATCTTCGGCAAGGAAAATCCGTGGCCGGCTGCAAGCTGGAGATGCTCGGGCGCGTTTGACCTCTTCCCCGTATAAAGAGCGTTCGTATCCGTGATGTAGGCCCGAGATGTTTTCCCTTTAATCCGCTGTATAATATGCTTAAGCCAGAGAGGTTTTATATATCCTATGTTTCCTGTTTCTCCAAAATGGATTTTAAGAGCCACAAGATTTTCCTTGGCTATTTTCCCCTCTAGGCCAAGCTCAGCAAAAACCCTATCAGCTTTTCTGGATAGTATCTCATCTGAGTCTTCCCGTGTCGCTTTTATGAAATAGACCGATTTTTTCATCTGAATATCCACAACTTGATATTTTTATCGATTATAATTCATAAAGCAAGCCTCTCTCATATCCGTGATGGCATTAAAATCAGCGTGTGCTGTGGCGTGATCAGGATGTGCGCGGGTGAAAACCTTTTGAAGGCCGGAGTTGGGCATGGTTTCTTGACCGAGGAGAAAAGAGAGTCATCATCTGTTTGAGATGCTTAGCTGGGGAAGGTCACCGAAAAGGTATAGTGCAGACTTTTTCGATTTGTCCCGATCTTCTCGTGTATGGCCGAGTTGGAGAGAGCTTCGGTCAGCAATTACAGTGTTTGGAATTTTCAGCAATCTATTATATTATTGCCAGTCTGCCTTCGAGCGAAGATCTGAACCAAGGATAAAATGGACGAAGCTCACTGCTTTGCCTCACGCGTCTTTCGCAGATTGCCGCTGCCGTAAGACAGACCAGGGAAAAGCTTTTCTGTACTCTTCAGGAAAGGAGGAAATGGAGATGAGGATAAAAAAGCGCTTGGGGATAATTCTTCTGTTGACCTTCATGGCAGCCCTTATGCTTCTAGCACAACTCAGCCAAGCAAGAACCGATACGGAGTACGACCTGCTGATCAAAAAAGGAATGATTCACGAAGGATCTCTTAAAGCTCCCTATAAGGCTGACGTGGCCATAAAGGACGGGAAGATCGTCAAAATTGACCCTGCCATCAAAGGGTCTGCAGCCAGTATCATCGAAGCGGAAGGACTCCATGTCATGCCGGGCTTCATCGACCTTCACACACACGTCGAGGTAGGGATGGACAGCAAGGAAAACAGAGCTTGTCTCAACTACCTCACCCAAGGAGTAACGACAGCCATAGTTGGCCACTGCGGCTACAGCCCATGGATAATCTATGAGAAACCGGAAGAGCATATGAAACGACTATCCGAGGAGGGTATAGGCCTTAACATGGCCTTTTTGTTCGGCCAGGGAGGCATCCGCCGATTGGTCGTTGGCGATGAGGATAGAAAGGCAACCCCCGAAGAAATTGAACACATGAAAACCCTGCTGAAAGAGGCCATGGAGAAGGGAGCCTTCGGCATATCCTCGAGCAGGGATTATCCTCCAGGGAGTTATGCCGGAACAGATGAGGTCGTTGAGCTTGTGAAAGTCGTTAAGCCCTTCGGCGGTGTCTACCACACCCATATGCTCAAAGAGGGGAGAGATCTTCTCGGTGCGATCGAAGAAGCTCTGGAAATCGCCGAAAAGACAGGAGTTCCCACGCACCTTTCTCACCTCAAGGTTGTGGGAGAAAAAAACTGGGGCAAAGCCAGGGAAGCCTGCGATCTGATCGAAAAAGCACAACAAAAAGGCCTCAGGATCACTGCCGATCAATACCCCTATCGGTTTGCAGGGGAAGGACCTTCGGCGAAGTTGATCCCACTTGAGGTCTGGATGGGTGAGGCCGCAAAAAATCGACAGGTATTGACCTCTGAGGATATCCGGATGATCTATGATCACCTGCCCGATACAGTACTCATCGATATTTACACCAAAGTGACACCCTATGCCCCCCTGTCACAAAGACACCTTCAGTTCGTCGAAAACCTCTCAAGAAAACGTCTGGTGAATCTTGTCACCCAATCAGTCTATTTCCCCATGTACCTCAGGATGGGAGTCATCGATATATTGCAGTACCAACCTGTAGATGTGTCAAATCCCAGACTGAGAGCGATGTTCCTCGCGCGTCTAGAAAACACGGAAGAGAAGAAAAAAATTTATGAGGGAATGGCCAAGAATATCGAAAGGGCCGGGGCAAGTAACATCATCATCTCAATCTGCGTCGAAAAAGAACTGGAAGGAAAATCCTTGCAAGAGATTGCATTGGCAAGGGGCCAGAGTGTGGAAGAAACGGCTATCGAGCTCGGGCTCATGGGAACAAAGGTTGTTCCTCTTCTGATGTGTGAAGAGGATATCGAATACATCATGAACCGGGACTATGTGGGTACAGGTAGCGACGGCACCGCTCCCTTCTATGGGTTGGACGATGGCTTCGGATCGGTCCACATCCGTTCATACACCACCTTTCTCCACAAAATCAAAAAATACGCATTGGAGCGAAAAACCGTGTCTCTGGACCATGCCATCCGGTCCCAGACATCCCTTCCGGCTGCGATAATGGGCTTCAAAGATCGAGGCTGGATTAAGCAGGGCTACAAAGCGGACATCAACGTGATGGATCTGGACAATATCAATATCAAGGCGACGGTAATTAATCCCCATCAATACTGTGAGGGCATCCAGTACTTGATCATGAACGGGAAAATGGTGATCGAGGCAGGCCAATGGAATGGGACTCTGGCCGGAGAAGTGCTCAAGCTGAAGAAAACGGAAAGCTAAAGTAAAGACTCGATGTGTGCTCTGAGCTCTTGAACGGTGGCAAAAACTCTGACATCATTCGAAGCGAATTTATCTTTATCCGCATTCAAAATGTAGATTCGGCGGATCTTAACTTCTCTGGCGGCTTCGATATCGAAGCGCGTATCTCCGATCACACAACACTCGTCCCTCAGAAGGCCCAATTCATCCAAAACTGCAAAAAAAGGTGCCCCAGAGGGCTTCCATAATCCTCTCTCGCGAGAGAGCACATAATCAAATTTCAGGTCGAACTTGTTGAGCAGAAAATCCACGTTGACCCGAGAATTGTTGGTCACCAAGGCGGTTGTTATTCCCCACTTTTCGAGATCCAGCAAAAACTCTTTCATCCCCTCTTTCAACACGGCCTTTTGTGTGGCTTTCTTCTCATACCCTTCAAGAATTTTCCATTTTGCCGATTTCTCGGGTTCGGACAGACCTTTGATATGAACCAGGATGGGCTTCCCTTCAGTCCTCAACTCCTCTTTGATCTTTTTCCAGTCATAGGGCACATCAAACACAGTCCCATCCATATCAAAAATCGCCCCTTTTAATCTCATCAGATTATCTCTATCAATCTCTCTTATTCGTTCTTCACCCGGCCAATTTCAAACAGTGGTTCGCCCTTATTGGCAGGCGGCGTGTTTATGATGTAGAGCACAATTCCTGAAAAAGGCGCTCTCAGCTCCTGTTGCACCTTTCCCAGGTAATCGGTCAGGTAGCCTACCCTTTCTCCCTTTGTAACATAATACCCCATTGTGGTTTCTGGGAAAAAAAGACCATCGACATCGGAATAGATAACCTCATATTTATCTATCCAGACGGGGTTGGCAACAAATTCAGGCGTCCCTTCAATCATTTGGAAATACTTCATAACACCCAAAATTCCGTGAACGTTGCGAACCACTGCTTCTTCATCGGTCTTGCCCAGATATCCGGATTCTGAAGTGATCGCCGGTTTGGACAAGAGAACAGCCGTGTTCCCCAGGTACTTTGACTGAGTAACGTTTTTAGTCCGGCTTCTATCGATGATGATGTGTTTTATACCGAAGGCAAGAACCATATCCTTTGTTATCTTATCCAGTTTCTTGTCATCACTCAGCATCCAATAGCAATAAGGGATCAATGCTTCGTTGCCATCACCGCAATGGAGATCGATCAGACAATCACATCTCTTCACGACCTCTTCGGTCAAAACGTAGGCAATCCTCTGCGCTTGTGTTCCATCGGGATCTCCCGGAAAAACACGGTTCAAGTTCTTCCAGTCGTGAGGATTGTAATAGATGATTCTTTTCTGAAATCCGGGGAGATTGGCGATGTGTACTATCAATACTGTTCCACATAAATATCGTGGATCTATCATTTCCTTGAGGCGATAGAGGGCAAGAATCGGAGGGTATTCATAGCCATGCACACCAGCTACGAGGGCCAGGACCTTCCCTTTTTGGGTTCCATTGATGACCGTGATGGGAATGAAACAGCCTGGATCAGCCTTCTCCGGGACAGTTAAATACCCTGATCCCAGTTCTCCCGGGGCAATTGTCATATCTCCTATTTCAAACGGCTCGTTCGCCGTATAAGCTGACGATAAAAAGGTCGCCGTTAAAAGCAATGACCATGTTAAAAGGGCTTTTTTCCATGCTGACTGTGTCATTATTGTGATTCCTCCAGGTTATATTTTAGATTATTCTACTCCATAAGACTGATCTCGTCCACGAGTAAGGGATCATTTTTTTGAAGAGGGCCGCGAACCTGGGTATTGTTTTGAGTTTTTGCAGCTGGTTTGATATAATTTTTATCAATCCGACATGTTTCAATCTGATTGATTCAGACGAACACACAGGAGGCTAGACAATGGGGAAAATATTGGCCGTATTAATCGGGCTTGTCATGATGGCGGGTGGTTTGTATCTTGCCATTTTTATCTGGTGGAAAGAATTTTCTGAACTTGTCTTCGGCTCAATTCCCCCGATTCTTTTCTTCGTGGGTCTCATCGCTTTCATCGCTGGCATCAGCAGCATTAAAGACGCAAAGAGAGCTAAGAACCTTGATGAAGAAGCTCTATCCCCAACCCCTGCGGAAGAACCAGAAAAATCAAAAGAATAGGCAATAGACAAATCCGTAATCCACCCGCATAAATTCTATATTCTTTCGTTTCAAACGCTAAGAAAATCCCCAGTCATCACAGATCCCTGATTTATCATTCAGTTGTTGATTTTCATATTGTAATTATGTATTATGTAATTAAATTACATTCATCAGGAGAACGAAATGACGGACAACAAAGATAAAATGGAGGAGGAAGAATCTACAGAAAAGGAAAAAAAGAAACAGAGTGCGCTCGACGATTTTGGCAATCATGTCGAAAAGTTCGCTGTTCGGACGGCAGAATCCATAAAAAAAGTCGTCGACAAAGCCCTCTCTTCCCGTAACACGGTCTTGACAATTCGAGTCAATGACGAGAGCAACACAAAACTGAATATGCTGGTTGACTCAGGTCTATTCAAAAGCCGTTCTGAGAGCGCTGCTTTTCTCATCCAGGAGGGAATTAAAAGACAGGAAGTTCTTTTTCATAAAATTTCCAGCAAACTGGAAAGAATCGAAAAAATCCGGGATGACCTCAAAAAGATTGTTTGGGAAGAATTAGAAAGCCAGCCTCCTAAATCCAAATCACAGCCAAAAAAAACAGCCGCTAAAAGCCCTCAATAAAGCGATCTGGCCGAAAGGAGATGTTTCCCCCCAGGTGAAGCATCCCTTTGGCCAGAGAACAAAGCTTTTCTGAAAAAAATACAGGAGTTCAAACCGCCAGCCCTCTGAGCTTATCCCTCTTGGTGTGCTCCATGGCAAGTCGGCGTCTGCTTGCGCCTCCCGAAATGTGGAAACGGCTAAAGCGGGTCAACGTCTGTTAGAGGTGCATAGCGGTGGGTGGTGGAGTCTTCACCGAAAGGGACACAGACTTGCCTAAAATCCTTCTCAGCCAAACCTGATTATGCTATTATTTGATGAGTGGTAAACGTAGTCCTTACTTTAATTGCCCTCTTGCCTCTATTCGCCACCACAACCACACAAAATATTGAAAAGGCTTTTTTGCAGAACAACTCCAAGATGCTCCTAAGCTTGTTCCCCCCAAAAAGTCATATCAACATATCTCTCCCGGCGCCCATCTCATTTGCCGACCAAGTCTCAAACCAACAGGCTTATTTCCTTTTTAAAAAAATTTTCTCTTCCTACGCAACCTTCGAGTTTTATTCCGAACGACAGAAGCCAAATTTTCAATCTGACGGCACCATTCTGAAAGCCCGGTGGTCTTTCAGAGACAAAAAAAACAACAATCAATATGTATTCAACATTTTCTTCTATCTCATCAGGATTGAGGCTCACGACACAGACCAAAACAATAATGCGTGGCAAATAACCGAGATCAAAGCGGAGAAAATTTGACTCCAAAGCGAACGGCCGGCAAAAGGAATTTATTTTATCTTCCCCTAGTTGTGGGGGTATCCCTGTCTTTATTCTTCCTGGCCTTATCTATAATCTTTCCTGTTTTCACATCATCCAACTATTACGAGAGAAGCCTGAATCAGTTGCACGATAAGAGCACTGCCATACGGGAAAATTTCACCGATGTCCTTCAAGACATGGAAGAGAAGTTTGCGATTTTGGCCCAAACTCCTTTTCCGGAGGAAAGAGAAAAAATCTTCTCCCTTTTTAAAAACCTTAATATAAATCAGGAGACAGAAGGAATCGCCTTCTACGACGGGTTTGGTAGACTCGCCCTGTGGCTGGGTCAAGTCATAGACTTGAAGCAAACGCTAGGGGACTATCCAGAAGACATGTCAATCAGAGACGAACACTCCAGTTTCTTAATCCGTCACAAGGCATCGGCTTATCTGGTCTCCATCAAAGCCATCGACAAAAATCAGCATTTAGTCCTCTATCGACTCCTCGCGTTTCTCCCTCAATTTCGAACTCCATTTCTTAAAGAATATCATTTTCTGGAAAACAAACTCCTGGAGAACTGCACCGTTGCCTACTGGGACTACCGTGAGGATCTTTCAGGCTATGAAAAACTATTTGCCCGCTACAACGATGAATTTATCGGAGAGCCTGAGCTTCAACGTGAAATTCAGACAATTTTTTTCCCCTTGCGAAATCAAAAGAAGGATATCATCGCCACAGTAACGCTCAGCTCGCCCTCTCTTCGTGCCAAAATTTCTTCTCAAAAGGAAGATATTCTCCTGGTCTTCTACATCGTCTTCGGCACAACCCTGGTCTTCACCCTCATTCTCATCGTCAAATCGCCCGCCTTCCATAGGGCGAAAAAAGCCCTCCCTGTCTTTTCGGTCGTTGTGATCCTCTTGGTGCTGAGAGGATTGTTCTTTCCCTTCAGCGCTCTTGAAAAAATTCAATCTTCAGCACTCTTTTCTCCATCAACAGCAAGCTTCATTTCGCTTTCGAACCTGACGAGTTCTCCGGCTGATATTTTCCTCTCTTCCTTTTTTCTTTTTCTGATCGTTAGCTGTTTTGCCCTTTACTCTTCCACCAGATTGGCAAGGCTCGAAAACAAAGCCACACCCCCTCTCCGCACAATCCTGTACGTGAGCTCTATCATCCTCGTTATAAGTCTTCTCTTCATTTTTCAGGAGATCTTGTTCCGTGTTGTCTTTCACTCCAACCTTAATTTGCTCCGCTTTTCGCTCAATCCTTCCTTCATCCTGCTTAACCTCAGCATCATTTTCCTCTTTCTGGTCTTTTTCATGATCAGCTATGCCGCAATGAGATGGGCTGTCTTGCATTCACCGAAATTCACACCCCTTCTCTTCACTCTGATGGCAGGTTTCATCGGCTACGTCATCCTGTACCGAACCAGATACACAATCCTGCTTTTTTTTCTCCAGGCAATCATTCTCTGTCTTGTCTACATTTTCGCCTCGGCACCTCATTTAATGCATAAAAAAAGGGTGTGGCTCTCGGCCATTATGCTGATAACATTTTTTATTTACGCATCTTTCCATCAAGCCTCTGCAATCAGGGAAAAGACCTTACTCCAGGATTCGCTGCAAAACATCATCAAATCCCAGGAGACTTGGGGCACCTTCATGATCAGGCAATCTTGGCCGGAAATTGACAAGAGACAACGATCCGTATTATCCGCTCTGAGAGATGTCCAGGCCACCGAATTGGCTCACTCCCTCTGGGAAAAAACCTTAATTGCCAAATTCAACTGGTATTCGAGTTTTGAAATCCTGGATGCGGAGGGGAAGATACGTTCGCGGTTTTCCCTGAATGTTCCTGAGGTTTTTCGTCTCGATTACAATCTTCCTGAAAGTCCCAAGTGGTCCATCCTGAAACGACGAATTCACCTCAGAGGTATTAGCAAAGATTTCCTCATAGGATACAAGGATTTTTATGACGAGGGCATTTCACTGGGGAAAGTGGTGATCTATCTCTCTATCGATTACGATATGCTGCCGTTCCTCTACTCGGCAAACCCCTATTTTGAGCTTCTCAGAGTGACTTCCATTCCTTCGCTCAATCAGCTTAATTTGGGTTTTGCCATTTTTGGCCTGGACGGAAAACTCATCTTCAATCCAGATAAGATATCATCAGGGATTCCACCTATCCTGCTGGAAAGCATAAACACCTCAGAAACCAGTATCTGGTCGGCCTTCACCGATAAGAAAAAAACCTTCCAAAGCCTCTACTTCAAGCAGAATGACCGGATATACTCTCTTTTTCTACCCAAAAAGGATTTCCTCAAATACTCCGTCGAGTTCTTAAGGCTTTTTCTGGTCTATTTCGCCTTAGTGCTCTTGTTTGTCTATCTGAGCCGGATTTTGATAGGCGGCAGCGAGATAAAAAATCCGCTGTGGTCCTTCTCCAACCGCGTCTATATTACGTTCATTGCTATTGCCCTTCTCCCGCTTCTTCTCTTCACCTTCTCCGCACGCTATTTCTTCGGACAAATCTACTCCCAGAAAATCACTGAGGAGGCTGAATTACATGCCGATTTCGCCAAAAGAATCACACAGGATTTTATAGCTATCCAACAGGAGGACCAGGTCTCCCTCACAATCCCCGCCGATGATTTTGTCTTCTGGATAGGTTCCACCATATCCAACGATGTCAACCTCTACCAGGACGGGCAACTCATCTCGTCCAGCCGTCGGGAATTCTTCGATTATGGCCTTATCCCAGAGATCATCAACGGAGAGATCTTCTACAAAATCCAGTTCGAGAACAATCCCTTTTACACCCAGATGCAGAGAATTGGCGACTATTCCTTCCACACCCTGACCGTCCCCTACCCTTTCCAAAATTCTCTTGTCCTCATCTCTCTCCCCTTTCCCTTGGAACAACAAGAGATTTCAGATGCAACAGTTGAGCTTATTGAGTTCCTGTTTTTCTCCTCTGTCTTTTTCATTATCGTGGTGCTCATCCTGGCACGGAGTATTGGAGGCATGATCCTCACGCCCATCCAAAAACTGCTCAAAGGCACCAAGGAAGTTAGCCTGGGAAACCTGGAAACGCATATCACCCACAAGCACCAAGACGAGATGAAAACCTTGATCGACGGCTTCAACACCATGGTTGAAAACCTGAAAGCACACCAGCAAGAGCTGGCCGATATGAGTAAGAAGGTTGCCGCTACAGAGATGGCCCGCAAGGTTGCGCACGAGATCAAGAACCCTCTCACTCCAATCCAATTATCGGCCGAGCACTTGCTGAAGGTCTACGAAGAGGACAAAAAAAACTTCGAGGGTGTGCTCAAAGAATCGGCATCCTACATCATCTCCGAAGTCGAAAACCTCCGAAAGATTGCCCATGAGTTTCTGGAAACATCGACGGAAACTTTTCTGCAGAAAGAACGTGTCGATTTGAAGGACATCGTTCAACAGACACTCGATCCGTATAAAAAGCTTCTCTCTGAGAGGATAGAATTCAAAGAGGCCTATGCAGCCGAGGATCTCATAATCATGGCCGACAGAGCTAAACTACGAATCGTGCTGAGAAACATTCTGAACAATGCCCTTGAATCCATTCGCGAATCTGGAAAAGTTGAAGTATCAGTCCGGAGCCAGGATGAAAGCATCCTGATCGAAATCAAGGATTCCGGGACTGGCATTGAAAGCGATATGCTGGAGCGTATATTTGAACCCTATTTTTCGACCAAGGATGCGGGAACGGGATTGGGCCTACCGATCGCCAAAAAAATAATCGAAGATCATCAGGGTTCCATCCGGGCAGCAGCCAGAAAAGATGGCGGCACGACGATATCCATAAAGCTCCCCAAACATCCTGATTAGGCAAATCACTCCCCTGCGTATTATCCGCACGAATTCAGAATTTGAAGGATTCAAGCGACTAAACTGTCTAATCCTATAATAATCTGGAATTTTGGAATCATTTATGGGAGAATGACATTTCTATGAGCATAAAAAAAATCGCAGTTATCCTAGCTGTTGCGCTCCTTTTCCTCATAGTAGGGCCTCTTTCGGCTGAAAAAATCAGCTTGAAACTGAGCTTCAATCTCAACTCTTACACTGAAGGGGATATGGAAGAATGGATCAGGGGAAACAACTCGCTATGGCAGGATTACAGTGCTGAGTTTCCTGGATCATTATCCGGACAGTTCCTCAATCCTGAATATGGCTCCAACTTCGAAATCGAACTGCGTATCCCCGTATTCAAAGGACTTGCGGTGAACCTGGCCGGAAGCCGAACCAGCGGCACAGGAGAAGGCACCGTGAATTACGTCAGAGAGGGAGAAACTCAAGAGGAAACACAGTATCTGCTGAATGATGTGAGCGCCTTGAACTTGAAAATCGGTTTCAGCTATCGGTTCGCTATCCCCCCAATCCCCGCTCTGCACGTTTTCGGCAACGTGGGAAGACATTTGCTCTACATCGACTATGATGTGACCGAAAAATATGAAGCCATATTCAGAAAATTTAATCAGGAGTTCTCCTTTTCCTACGAGAGAGAGAACGCCTTCAACTCTGATGCCCTCGGATTCTATGCTGGTTTGGGTATTGAGTATGATGTGGTGAAGTATGTGGCCATCGTTGCAGAAGTGGAAAAGATATGGTCAAAAGTGGATGGCTTTAAGGGCTCTCATCTTTATCAGATATTTCAAGAGGATGCTCTCATAGACGAAGAAAATGGAAAAGCTACCCTCTACTACTATGAATCGACTCGATTTGACTCCCCCACTTACTATCCAGTACTGACAGGTCACCTTGAACGACCCGAGAATGCCGATTTTAAAAATTTAAGACAGGGAGAGTTGAACTTCAGCCGTTTTTCTGTAAAATTAGGAGTGAGATTCAAGTTTTAGAAACAGAAAAAATGCTGAAGACACTTGTGACCTATGAAAGCCGTACGGGCAACACAAAAAAGATTGCTGAAGCCATCTTTGAGGCCGTTGAAGGCGAAAAGTTCCTCATCCCCATCGCCGAAGGACCAAACCTCGACGAATTCAGCCTGATATTTATCGGATTTCCTGTCTATTCTCACAGTGTCCCCTATAGAGTGGAGACATTTCTCAAGAGTATTCCAGCCGGGAAAAAGGTCGCTTTTTTCTCCACGCACGGAACCCTGACGGGAAGCCGCCTATCCAGAGAAGCCCTGGAATACGCAGCTACGCTTGCCTCAAAAGCCAAACTCCTGGGAACTTTCAGTTGTCGAGGGAAGGTTTCTCTCAAGGCTCTTGAGGACTTAAGCCAATCTCCTGAACACGTGGCCTGGACGGAGATGGCCGCATCTGCCCGGAGTCATCCCGACGAGAACGACATAAAAGACGCCCAGTCTTTTGCACGATTGGTCTTGACGCTTTACGCCCAACCCTAAATCTTCCATCATCTTTATTTCAAAATGAATCATTCATGAGTTGAAGCCAATCCGTCCTAGCATTTAAATTGAGGCGGCAGTCCATAAAATTGGTACCCTTCCGCCGTCATGGTGATCCGTAATGAAGTCCTTACAGTGGAACAGCGAAGTGGGGTGGGGTCGGCGCCCGGGGGGGTAAACACGGCCGATAACAAGATTCTCTATGTCTCAGGAAGAAAAGCATCCCTAATTTTTCGGTATAACTAGCTGAAGGTTCGGATGATCTTATCCGCCAGAGTATAGGGATCCGTCTCTTTCCGGTAAAGCTTTTCGACATATTGGTCAAACTCAATATCCTCAACATTCCCTACAACTTCATCAAAGATCTTTTCGCTGATGATCTCTTTCAGCATCCAAGAAAGCCTTTGCTTTTTTCGTCGGATCCGGATTTCTTTTCTATCGTCGCCGATTAGCCTATCGACTTCTTCGAGGAGCCGGCCAATGCCCTGTCCCCGGGTGGCAACAGTCTGCACTAACTCAGGAGCCTTGCCCTCCTTTTTCCCCAGATCAAGCAAGGCATTGATTTGTTGTTTGGCTCTCTCTGTGTCCGGTGAATCCGCTTTGTTGAGGACGAAAACATCCGCAATTTCCATGATACCAGCCTTGAAGACCTGGATCTCATCTCCTGCGCCCGGAATGAGGACAACGACAATGACATCTGCCATCTTGACGACATCGACCTCATCCTGCCCCACGCCTACTGTTTCAATCAGGAGATAGTCCTTTCCAGCGGCCTCGAGTAGCAAAAGGGCTTCACCCGATGTCCTGGCAAGACCTCCAAGATGCCCGCGAGTGGCCATGCTGCGGATGAAGACATCAGGGTTCGAGCTGTGACACATCATCCTGATGCGATCCCCAAGTATCGCTCCTCCAGTAAAGGGGCTTGAAGGATCGACGGCTACAACGCCAATCTTCTTCTTGTCCGCTTCGAGCTGCCCGATCATCTGATTGACCAAGGTGCTCTTGCCCGTGCCCGGAGCTCCGGTAACACCGACGACAACAGCCTGACCCGTATGGGGGAACACACCCCGCATGACATCTTGCGCATGGAGGGAATTGTTTTCGACCAGAGATATCGCTCTTGCCACGGCGACAGGATTTCCCCTTATGATATCTTCTATGAGCCTGTCGATTTCTAGCGGGGTCATAACTCTAAAGATCTAAGAGCCCCTTCAGTTTACACGTAAAACAATCTTGGTCTACAAGGCGAGTTTCAGGTATAAAATTCTCTACTGACATACGTCTACAGCACAGGAGGGGCATTCGAATTCAGTATTCAGACAGGACTCGCTGAGCAATAATCCAGCGTTGGACCTCAGAAGTTCCCTCGCCAATCGTGGCCAACATACAGTCCCTGTAGAACTTTTCGGCAGCATATTCTTTTATGAATCCGTAACCGCCATGAATCTGGACAGCATCTCGGGAAGCCCGCACGGCCAGTTCGCTGGCAAAAAGCTTGGCCATGGCCGATTCCTTGGGAATTTTCTTTCCCTGGTCTTCAAGAAACGCAGCCCGATAAGTCAAAAGCCTGGCTGCGTCCAGCTCGGTAAAACCATCGGCAAGCATCCACTGTATAGCCTGGAAATTCGCAATCGGCTGGTTGAATTGCTCCCGCTCTTTGGCGTACTTCAAACTTAACTCAAGCGCTCCCGCGGCAACGCCTAGGGAGAAGCCGGCGATACTCACTCGCCCCCCATCCAAGATGGCCATAGCCTGCCTATAACCGGTACCCTCTTCACCGATCAAATTTGCGGCCGGGATTCTCAAATCTTCAAAAATGAGCTCGGATGTATCCGACATGCGGATGCCCATTTTATCTTCTTTTGTGCCGATACTGAAACCGTCCATGCCCTTCTCGACGATAAAAGCAGAGATTCCCTTTCGCCCTTTCTCCGGATCGGTTATGGCCATGACGACCAGTATTTCCGCCAAAGATCCATTGGTGATGAACCTCTTTGTTCCGTTCAGAATCCAATGGTTTCCATCTTTAACAGCCTTTGTCTTCAATGCCGCGGCATCAGAACCAGCCCCGGCCTCGGTCAGTCCCCAGGCTCCGAGTGTCTGTCCGCTGGCCAGCCGTGTTAGATATGTCCTTTTCTGCTCTTCGCTGGCAAACAAGTTGAAATGATTCGAGCACAGTGAATTATGGGCGGCAACGACGAGGCCCACAGACGGATCAACTTTTGAGATCTCCTCCAGAATGATGACATAATCCACATTTGTGTAGCCTGCCCCAGAGTATTCTGTCGGGATGACTATCCCCAAAAGCCCCATATCGCCCAGCTTCTTCGTTAACTCTTCCGGCCATTTCCCCTTCTCGTCATATTCTTTGATAAGAGGTCGAATCTCTTTTTCGGCAAAATTTTGAATTGAATCTTTTAAAATCTCTTGCTCTTCGGACAATAAAAAATCCATCTTTACTCCTCTGATCTCACGTAAACCGAAGACACCTTTAACTCAATGGCTCTCATCTGGCTGCCTCCGCTTTACGAAAATTCAATCTCGATGATTCTGGACCCTCAGCTTGCTGAACACTGTGTTTATAAAATCAGGATCGAGTGAAGGCCGATGTATCATATTACTCACTTGCCTGCCTTAGATCAAGAAAAAAAAATCTGAATGCTAGCGTATCCAAGTCCAGGCCAAAGAACATAAAAGGCAACATCCTGCTCGTCTGAGTTCTATGATACGGAAGGAACAAAAGAGGCGAGATCATGTCTCGGACGTCTGGCACGGATTTCAAAAAGCCAGCTATCTGAAACATTCAATCGTGACCGGACTGCTGACCGGACTGCTGATTGACATAGTCTCAAAAATTAACTACAGTGAAATCATGATGGTCGGATTGTTGCGGATTATAGCCTATGGGATCTTGGCCTACTTGATCTATCTCCTTTATCGCTTCTTCAAGGCTGTTAATCGGGGAAGCAAAAGACCCAGGACAATGAAGGCTCAATCAGGTGTAATGGTCAAAGATGAGACCTGCAATACATACCTGCCGAAGGAAGATGCCATCCGCATATCCTACGAGGGGAGGGATTTTTTCTTCTGTTCGGAACAGTGCAAACAGAAATTCCTCGACTCTAAAAAACCCCATTAATCCAACGATCACAATTCTGTTTTTCTCCGGATCTTTCCTGAAAAATGCTGATGATCAGATCGAAGAGATCTCTTTGATAAGAGCTCCGGCAATTTTGATGAAGGAATCAGGGTGCGAGGCTCCAGGCGTCAATCGTTACCGCATTCTTGAGAGTGAGCTGCTCATGTTCAAAATTGGCGGGCACAATATAGGTATCGCCTTTCTGGACGATAATTTCTTCTTCTCCTTCTTCACTCCTGATAGATATTTTCTGCTCGCCTTCAAGCATCGTGGTCACCTGTTCGTAGGAATGCTTGTGGGGAGGAACTTTCGATCCCTCTCTATATTCAAACATAGCCATCAGGACATCTTTACCACAGGCGAGGGTATGGCGTTTGACTCCCTCAAACACTTCCACTTCATGTTGGTCTTTTTTGTTGATGACAAACATCCTGTCCTCCTCGGTTGATTAATCAGTCTCACCAATTTTCCCTATCCAATCCGCGCCTCTTTTATTGGCCATACCATAGCCCAGATTATTTAGTCGCAGAATTCACGTCCGATGTGCCTATATTTTTTACAGCCATTGAACCACTTTCCAGGGAAAGCGTGATTCACCATGTTATCCGGAAATCGTCGAACTCGCCCAGAAAATCTTCCCAGCCAATCTCAGCATCTGTCACCCTTGCCATCGGGGGGCCTTCCTTGACTCTGGCGATCAGATTCTCAATCTGTGCCCTATCTCCCTCCACGACACATTCAACTCGGCCATCAGATAGGTTTCTAACCCAACCCGTCAGTTTAAGCGACGTGGCCCATCTACGAGTATGGTCACGGAAAAAAACGCCCTGAACCATACCTGAGACAAAAATATGCGCTCTTGCGTTCATGCTTTACTTGTCGACTATATTAGCATATCTCCACCGGGCACGAAAACTACCTCTACAAAATTTCCGACAGAATCAAATCAAAGCTGCGCAAAGCACCTCAAACTGAACATTAAATGCGGATTAAGTTTGATGGGAATGGGACGCCGCTATGGTCCCGTCCGCAACGGAAACGATTCGCCGCCGAGCAACGGGTGGAATGAGGGGGGAATATACCCCGGCCGAACAGATAAAGGAATTCTATCGGGATTTCTGGCAATGCCATTCGCCTTGCATAAATGATTATGACCGCTTAGAATAAAATCCGCATCCCCTTGAAATCCGGGAATCGCCACATTGAACAAAAAGAAAACGCTACTCACCTTCGCAGGTTTTGACCCGAGCGGAGGAGCCGGAGTTCTTCTCGATGTCAATACGTTTTGCTCCTTGGGATTTCACGGAACAGCCGTCATAACATCATTGACTGTCCAGAATACGGAAGGTGTGCTGAGCACTTTCTACCCTCCATCTGAATTTGTCTGGGAGCAATACAAGGCCCTTAAGGAAGACATGCCCTTATCAGGGATTAAAATGGGAATGCTGGGGAGTGTGGAGAATCTCTCCATTCTTTCGAGAATACTATCGGATCAGATCGATATTCCCAAAGTCGTTGACCCGGTTTTTCGATCCACTTCAGGCACCTGGCTTTTCGATAAAGATGCCATCCCAGAATTCATCGAACACATCAGGGATAACGTTTCGCTTCTCACGCCAAATACCCACGAAGCAGCGCTGATAGCCGGTGTCCCCATCGAGGATACGGAAGGAATGAAAATCGCAGCTGAACAAATCTATGGCACGTGTGGCAGTCCTTGCTTGATCACGGGGGGACAGATTGAGGACACTGTGTCGGATATCCTCTATGACGGACACACATTCCATCACTATAAAAACAAAATAATTGCCAAAAAAGTCCACGGCACAGGATGTTTTCTCTCTTCCAGCATTCTGTGCAACCTAGCCGCCGGAAACCCTTTAGAGGAAGCCTGTGCCAAGGCGATATCAGCCACCCGGGAAGCCATCAAGAAGGCTGAGTCCATCGGTCGCGGTCAACACATCATCATATTTTGACATTTTTTATGAACTAAAGTTTTGCTCCCGCTTCCCCTACTTTCAGAAGCAATTTTTGGAGAAGAACAGGACCTACTATCTGATTTATGGCGATAACGGCTATGACTAAAGACAGGAACCCTCCTTCCCAACCGGGAAGAGCTTTTTCAACCAGAACAGCAAGTCCCAGAGCAACACCAGCTTGAGAAATAAAGCCCGTCCAACCGTATCTCCTGAGGCCTGGTTCTTCCCTGACTAATTTGGCTCCTGTGTACGTTCCCGCAAATTTCAGCAGCCCTCTTAAAAAGACACAAATGAGGGCAAACATCCAGCTGTTCTGCAAGGCATCCAGGTTGAGTGAAGCGCCTGAGATAGCGAAAAAAACAACGAAGACCGGGAGAGAGCTTTTTTCTATAGATTGAATCAGCCTATCCCCGTGCGGTGAAAAATTTTCGACAAGAAAACCCGCAACCAGACAGATCAACAGAGGGTGAAAACCATAGCTGTGGGAGATTTGGTAGGTGAAAAAGGCTATGCCCAGGATAAAAATTGTCATCTCTTTTTTGATATATTTCAGATAGAGTATGATTCCGCCTCCCACCAGAGCACCTAAAAGCAAAGATCCGCCCAAATCTCTCAGGATATGGAGAAGAAAACTGGCGTCAAAACCTCGATCGGGATAGTAGAGCAGGCTGGATAGAGATAAAAAAAAGGCAAACAGCACGATGACCACAAAATCCTTAACGACCGCCACAGAGAGAATTAGATCGGTGTATTTCCCTTTGGATTTGGTCTCTGTGATTATGGCGATGGTTGTCGACGGGGAAGTCGCCGTAGCTACTGTGCCCAAAAGAAGGGCTATGGCCAGGCTCTGAGTCCACGTGTTGCCGGAAAAGAAGGGAAAGATATTCCGTCCGATGAAACCGAAAATGACAAATCCTCCAACAATGAAGACCGTTTGAAACACGACCAAGCTCGATATGGCCTTGAGACGCCGCTTAAGACGGCTAAGCCGCATCTCTCCCCCAGCGGTCAAAGCAATCAAACTCAGAGCTAAACCATCGATGAGTTGAAGGTCTACAACTTGTTCTGAGTCCAGAAATTTAAAGATATAAGGACCACAGAGTATCCCGGCCAGGATGAATCCGGTGATCTGGGGTAAGCCGAGGCGTTCGACCTGCTTTCCGAAGAGAAAGGCAAAAATTAGGATGAATCCTAGTGCGATGGAGGTGCTCTGATCGGGATTGGCAAAAGGAAGAAGAGCCGAGTTCTTCAACACCATCATCGTCAGGAAAAGAAACGCGAGTGCTATCATGTCTTTTTTTGTGAATCAAGCGTCAGGATCCCTTTCTGCAAGGCTTTTGGGCCAAGAAGCTCGTTGATGATAATCACCAGCAAAGCCACAGAGAGAAACACATCCGTGAGTTCCAGAGGATAGGCCAATTTTAAGCTCACCGCCACAGCCACTCCAATTCCTCCGAACGACAGGAAAGCGAGTCCATAGACAGGAGGAAGAGGAGTCGGGTACCGGAGCAGGAGCCGACAGAGGGGAAGCAGGAGCGTGTAGCCGATGATCCTGGCAAATGTAAAAACAGCCACAAGAATGACAATGTTCCAATCAAAACGGAAGTTCCAGAGAGCGCCGATCAGTATGAGAAACATGATATAGATAGGTTTTTCCGTGGACAGCAAAAGGGGATAAAGTTTCTCATGAATTCGAGTGAGGTTAGAGTAAACAATACCCATGATCATGGAAGAATAAAGGGGCGAAAGGTTAAAATAAAAGGCTGCTCCTGAGACGAAAAAGACCAGACCGAGGACATAGACGAGCATTTCATGCTCAGAGGTCTTCTTCCTTGTCAGGAAGTGAAACATGATGCCTAAAATTGAGGGCAAGAGAGTGGATGCACACAAAAGAAGGATCCCACGTATGATTAAATGCGTTTCTAGCAAAGGGAAATGCCAAAATGAAAACAACAGTGACAATCCCACTATACTCCAAATCCCACTCACACTGGTGAGAAATCGTGCCAAATAGAAATAATCCCCTCTTGCAGGAAGAACAAAACAGGCTGCATTCAAAAGGGTCGGAGAGCTGACTGTTGCCAGAAGAGCAAAAGCCAAAGCCGTCCCGAAAAGAAGATAAGGGGGCTGGTCGGGAAAAATGGGCATCATGAGAAGGAGCATCATCCCAAACACGCACAGGAAGACAAAAAGAGATTTGAGAACAGAGAGCCCGACAGCCTTTTTGGAAAATCGCCTCAGATACTTCCGCTCGAGCTGAAATCCGAATAAAAACCCTATCCACCCCAGACCGAGACTGATGAGCGGATCAAGAGCTTCTAAAACTTGCGGGCTCAGAATATTGAGTCCATGATGGCCCAAGTAGAGACCCAGAAAAATGTAGACGAATCCGGAAAGAAACAGGTAGTTCAAAGCAGAGAGTGTCCTTTTCCGGACTAAAAATTGAGTCCCGAGAAAAGCCAAGAGGATAAGAAGACCAAAGGCATATATGGCACTCATGCAATCATATTTCCGGCATCAATCCTTCGACGCGGTCAACAGGAATCGTAAACACAATTCCCGTACCCTTCTTATTCATATCACCGAGAATTTTCTTGAGGAGATGTATGACGGATTCCTCTTTTTCATCCTTTATCACAGAGAAAATTGTTTTATTATGAGGCTTTGCGCCGGCGAACATGAATCTTAGACCGGCAAAAATGGGGACTTCCCTGCTGATGATATGTCCCATTCCGACGCTGTCGATGACAGTGGCTCCAGAGACTCCGATCTCGATGAAACCTTCCAGCACTTCCTCTAATTTTTCTGCTTTATTCAGAATGATAATGAGAAGCTTCATCCAATCTTTCCTTCTTCCTCATCCAGTATGGCACAGACATCTCTGGCAGACGCTGCGTTTTTAACTCTCTCGACAACCCCAGTCTCTTTGACAAGACGGCAGACATGAGCAAGAATTTTAAGTTGAGCGCCTGGACTCTCCTTGTTTCCGAGAATCAAAAGCAGAACGTAGGTGGGCATCTGATCCATTGATTCGTAGGCCAGGCCTTCCTTGATTATGGCGAGAGCAAGGAGAGGTTTTTTCACTTGGTCGGTCAACGTATGAGGCACGGCTATTCCTTTCTCCAATCCGGTGCTGCATAGGTTTTCTCTCTCCAGTAGCTCTTTAAGGATGACCTTTTCATCCTTGATCAAACCGCTCTCCTTTAATCTGCCAACAAACTCTTGGAGAACCTTAGCTTTCTCTCCGGATTTCAAATCCAGAAAGATGTGATCTTCTCTGAGCATTTTGCATATGTTCATTTTTGCCTCAAATATGTGCCCCGCTTTTCACAGGGATTTTGCGTGAGCAGAGTTTCTCATTCGTCTTATCAAACAGACGTTTCTGAAGATTATGGAGCATGCTACCTCTTTGTTTTTGGTTTTAGAATCAACCGACCCAGCATGTTGACCTCAATATCTTCCTGGTAAAACAGCATAGGATGGTACCGCCCCTCAAGCCAAAGCGGAATCTGATCATCATAGTGACGACTGAGAAAATGTCCACTCTGACCGGATGTGATGACACACACAGAATTTCTAAAATCGGAGAGATCGATTATCTGACGATAACTGGCCCCATGAGTCGTACGAACACCTTTAGAGAAAGTGGCATTGACGGTGAAGGCATCGCCATAAACGGGATAGGGGCCTCTGTTAAAAAAGCGGAAGACTGCAGCTTCTCCAAGAAGGTGAGTGTAACGGAGTGAATGAATCGATCCCCAGTCCCACTCTTCGGCCGGACCGTATTGTTTTTGAAGTTGTTCGAAAGCTCTTCTCAGACTATTTATCACAATTTCTTTCTGCCTCTCATTAGAGGATGTGTCCGTATCATCGAACCATGGAGATTGAGGATCGGAAAGAATTCTCAACAGACCGGCGTTTTTTCTTCGAAAAAGAAAATCGAAAAAGAAAAAATCTTCCCCTAGTTCATCCTTGAAAGTCTCTTCTGTGAGTACGTCGCAAAAGGTCTTATACAGGAGGGGTGCTTTCCCTGAGGCCATCTGGCGATCCCAGGAACGGAGGATGTTCAGGGCCTCTCCCGATACCGGCTCGTTTGGGGAAAGCCCCTCCAAGACCTGAAGGTAGATCTCGCCGTTTTTGGCATAGATATCGCTTTGAATTTTCATGAAGGATTCGATATCATGGTTACCTCTAAGCTCCAGCAGCTCCCTGATGCGGTTGGCACGGAAGGGAAGGTCCCAATCGACACTTAAATAATGAGGGAAGGAGTCTGGGAAGATTCTGTTGTTGGCAGTGACGACAATCCCGTCATCAGGATTAAAATAAGAAATCTTTTCCTCCTCTTTCAAAAAGCCCTGCCAATGGCCGCTGTCAATCCATCCTGGAAAAGGGAAAAGAGCCGAATGGGGATCACGCCGGGGAACTCTGCCCATCAGCCAGTATCCTATATTTCCCTCGACATCGGCATACACAATATTTTGGGAGGGGGCACTGTACAGGGCAAGAGCGTCCTGAAATTCCTCCCAGTTCCTAGCTTTATTGAGCATAAAGAAAGCCCCGAATTCCCGTCCGCCATCATGAATTGACCACCGGAGAGAAATTGGAGTCAGGCTATGGATGATCTCCGGTGTAATGATTGGCCCCCGTTCCGTCCAATAGACAGTCATCCTATCCGGTTTTTTGCTGCCGTGCACAGCAAAGACTTCCTCTTTTTTCACGAGAGGCTTCCATCCATCCCGGGTCCAATACCTCTCTTCAGACTCATCCAGTTTTTCAATATATAAATCCTGGACATCGATTCCAGAATTGGTCACGCCCCATGCGATGTTCTCATTATGGCCGATCACGACGAAAGGCATTCCGGGGATGGTCACACCTATGACGTTGATTGTAGGGCAGTGAAGATGAGCCTCATACCATATGGGCGGAAAGCTGATCTGAAGGTGCGGATCGTTAGCCAAGAGGGGTTTTCCGCTTCCGGTCCATTTACCGGAGACGACCCAGTTATTGCTTTCCCCCCCCAAAAAAACGTCGCTGAGTTCGCCCGTAGAGGCCTCTCCTATTTCAGTGGGAACCTCCTCAATTTCAGCTTCCAGGATCTGTAAGGCTTTCTCGGCACCGAGTTTTTTTGCCAAGTTTCCTCTTAAAAATTCGCTGGGATAATCCACACACAACAGCATGGACATGACTTCTTTTATAAGGAGACTATCCAGAGGGTCCCAGGGTTCAGGACGGAAGCGCAGGACCAAAAATTCCGGCGGCCAGTTCCAACCCCGTGATTTCATCCAGAAATTGACTCCACGACTGTAGGCCATGATCAAATTTTTTTCCTGGGGAAAAAGCTTGGAAAAACTTTTTCTTGCAGCTTCTTTCAAACCCAAATTCCGGATAAATCGATCTCTCCTCAGTGACCTTTTGCCAAAGATCTCAGACAGCCGGCCCGATCCCAGCCTTCGCATGACTTCCATCTGCCACATTCTGTCTTTAGCATGAATATAGCCGCAAGCAAAAAACAGGTCTTCCTCATTCTGAGCGGAAACATGCGGAACACCCCAACTGTCCGTTAAAATTTGGACTCTGTCCTTCAGGCCTGCCACAGGAATCTGATCACTCACAATCGGCTTGGATAAGCGGAAGGATAAAACAATAAAAAAGACAAAACCGGCCAAAAGAAAGACAATGCTGAGAGGTGCTAGTTTCAAATATTTTTTCATAAAATCATGTATTTCCAGAGATGCTTTTGTCATCAGGCAGTATTTCATCCGCTCGGTTTATGATTTCTTCCGAGAAAAGGATTCCCTGTTTTTTGGCAGCTTCGAGGTTAAGATTGAGCTTGACATCACTCATATATTGAAAGGGAATTGAAGCGGGATCTTCTCCGTTCTTGACACGCAGTGCGATTTCTCCGGCCTTATAGCCCATATCGAAGAAATCCCAGCCCATGGCGGCACAGGCTCCTAATCGGGTGGAATAGGGCTGTCCGCCAAAGAGAGGCACGCCATTTTCTCCGGCAAGCTTTCCTACCGCTTCAAAAGCGGCATTGATCGTGTTGTCGGAAATCTGGTATATGGCATCTATTTTTTCATTTATCAGAACTTGCGTGGAGAGGAGTACTTCACTCGAGTTGGCTATCGGGACAGCCACGATTTCCATCCCTAACTTATCGGCATTCTCGATAGCAAGATCGAGATAAAACTTGGAGTTAAGCTCTGAGGGCGTCCAGAGAGTCCCGATTCGATGAGCTTCGGGCAATACGTCCTTGATAAAAGTGAGAGTTTCTTTTATCGGCCCTTTTGAAGAGACTCCAGTGACATTCCTGAACCGATTTTCATCGGACGTCCCCGCTACAGCCAGATAGGGGTTAGCTACGGATGAGAACACTATCGGGATATCTCGCGAGGCGTGCAAAGCTGCTTGGAAACATGGCGTTGAGAAGGCAACGATCATATCGACTTCCTGGGCGACAAAAGATTGAGCAATCCTCTGCGCTTCGGGAATGTCACCCATAGCATTTTTGACAATCAATTTGACATTTTCACCATTCCGAAGCCCGTTGTCACTTAAGGCCTGAATAAAGGCATCCCGCACAACCGTCATGGTCGGTGCATCGTTTATCTGAAATATGCCGATTGTGTAAAGAGCCTCTTCCTTTTTAGAGCACGCCAGGAGAAGAACAGAAACTGAAAGCAAAAGAATAAACGTTTTTTTCATTGATGCGCAACTTTGCTTGAAAAATCCATGTCAAATGATAATCAAATTCAACCCAACTGGCAAATCCTTTTTGACCGGTGGCCAATTGGGGGGATATTTTATAAAATAGGGTAAGATGAAGTATTTTATCGGAACGGCGGGCTGGAGCTACAAAGACTGGGAGGGAATCGTCTACCCGAGCCGAAAAGGCACCGGATTTCATGCTCTCCTTTTCCTGGGTGAATACATCAACATGGTTGAAATCAACAGCACCTTTTACAGACCGCCCGTTCTTCGCGTTTCCCTTTCCTGGGTAAAAAAGGTGGAGGCTTTTCCTGAGTTCTTGTTTGCGGTCAAACTGCACCAGGTTTTTACTCACAACAGGACAGATATCTCTCAAAAAGAAGTGGATGAATTCAAGATGGGGATTGAGCCTCTCCGGGCGAATGGCAGACTTGGCGCGATTCTCATCCAATTCCCATGGTCGTTCGCGAACACGGTGGCCAACATGCACTACCTTATCGACCTGTTTGAGTTTTTTGCGGGTTACCCTCTTGCCCTTGAAGTCAGGCATGGCACCTGGTCTGATCAGCGTTTTTTCGATATTCTTGTCGAGCACAAGGTCTGCTACGTAAACATCGATCAACCTGTCATCGGCAATTCAATAAAACCAAGTGCAATCGCTACGAATCCTGCTTTTTCTTACGTAAGGCTCCATGGCAGAAATTATCAGAATTGGTTCAAGGAAGATGCAGGCCGGGATGCCAGATACAACTATCTCTATTCTAAGGCCGAGCTGGATGAATGGGTGGGAAGAATAAAAAAATTGGGGAAGAAAAGCGGCAAAGTTTTTGTCATAACCAACAATCACTACCGGGGACAGGCCATGGCCAATGCCCTGCAGATCAAAAATATGATCACAGGCGACAGGCTTGATGTTCCCGAAACACTTTTGAAAGAATATCCGATTTTGAGAAATCTTATAGAGAAGATTAGAAAAGGGCAGTTAGACCTTTTTGCCAAAGAATCAGATTGAAGACATGAACCTGGAACGGATTCAGATTAAAGAAAAAGAGAGAATTTCAAATGCACTGGTGGGAAAATAAGTTTGTCAAAGTAAAGGACGAGAAACTCTACCTTGGAGAGAACACGGCTGAGAGCATTGCAGAGCGGTACGGAACTCCGCTTTTTGTCTACAGCAGAGAACAGGTGCGAGAAAATATCAAGTGCCTTCGTCAAGTCTTTGCCCTTGAAGCTTCGCTGGAGACAAGAATATGCTATGCGATGAAGGCCAATTTCAACGCAGACCTGCTGAAGACGCTCAAGGAGGAAGGGGCCTGGATTGATGCGGTCTCTCCCGGAGAAGTGGAAAAGGCCCTGGAGGTCGGCTTTAGCCCCAACCGTATCCTGTTTACGGGTACGAGCGTGAGCACTTCAGATCTCGAGAGGATCTTCAGCCACGAGGAGGTGATCGTCAATATCGATGCGGAAGAGCAGCTCGACCTCATGCGTGAAGTCAAGGATACCGCTTTCAAAAACAGAGAGATCCAGGTCATGATACGATGGAATCCGGGAATCGGAAGCGGTTTCAGCCCTAAGACGATCACGGCGGGTAAAATAACGTCGGACGGAACCCCGATTAAATTTGGCGTTGATGAGAAGCGTGTCCTGCCAACGCTAGAAAAAGCCCTTTCATATGGATTCACACCTGTCGGCCTTCATCAACATCTGGGTTCCGGCTGGACAAAAAAGGATTTCAATGATGTGAAATCAGCCGTGGATAAAATGATCCAAAAGGCAATACTTATACAAAAAGAGGGATTCTTCCTGAACCTACTCGATTTCGGCGGCGGATTTGGCCCAAGGTACTCGGAGAACCAGGACCTGTTCCCCCTGACAGAGTACGCCAGATATATCTTTGAACAGCTTTCCCGATCCGAACTGCGCGTCAAAACGCTGGCTGTGGAGCCCGGAAAATACTTGGTCGGCGATGCCGGAGTTTTGCTCCTGAGAGTCGAATATATAAAAGAAAGCTACGGAAATGTTTTTGCCTGTGTCAACGGAGGCACGTTCAACACGATTCCACGACCAGCCATTTATACCCAGGCTCACCATCATATCCTCAACTGCCGAAAACCCCATTCAGAGAATATGGTTCGAGTGACCGTGCCGGGCAACCTGTGTGAAACCGGGGATGTCTTCCGGAAAGAGGTCCTGATAACTAAGCCTAAACGAGGCGATGTACTGGCTCTGCTCTGTGCCGGGGCTTACTGCCGGAGTATGGCTTCCAACTTCAATCTACGGGAGATTCCCAAAGAGGTCGTGATTTAAGCCTTCCTTTTCATCTCGTGACTTTATTCAATTATTCCATCCAGCCAGTGGATGATGTTGAGCAAAAACTGGGGATTCTGCTCCCCCGCTGGATTGTTCATGCCCATCGCTCTTTTGCCGACCCGCTGCGCCGTGAACATTGCCGCTTCGCCGAAGACGGCCAGTTTCCCTTTACCATAAACCATAACCGCGCCCTGGTACATTCCCTCTATAGCAATTTGTGGTGTCTCCGTCGTAATCTTCCCAGCCTCTTCCGTGAAATAGAGGACATAGTCTGAACCGAAGATAAGCAAGGGTTGGGCTTTTTGAGGGATCTCGAATGCCTGGCCGGTGAAGGTTGCCACGCTTTGGACTCTTTCGGTCGCATTTCTCCCTTCGATGACGGCATGGTCCAGTAAAGTCCTGTCCTCTCTGCTGAAAACGATGGGTGGCCGTCTTTGCGCTTTTTCACGGTGAACGGCATAGCCGTTGTGAAACGTGAAGCCGAATGCGGCGGCAAGACCTGCCGCAGCCCCTGGCATCGGCATATGGTCTGCAATCAAAAAGAGAGACCCTCCATCCATGACCCATTCACGTACGGCCTCAATTTCTTCCTCTGTGAAGGCGGAAGGCGTCGGGAGTGTCCACTTTTCAAGATTGCTCACATGGAGCGCATTAGAAATGACCAAGATCTTTCCCGGAGCCAGAGCCGGCCCCGTGAATATATTCTGAAAAGGTCTCACCCTGTAGCCGTCCATGCCTAAAAAATCCGCAAAGGGTCTGTAACGCCCATTGATTGTGTGAAAATTATTATGGGCTTCATCGATAAAGATGATAGGGCCGGATTCTGTTTCATAGGCTGGATTGCGAACTTCAAATAAAATGTCCTTATCAACCTTCTGAATGACATTCTTCTGTTGTCCGATGCACATGAAAGGGAGAACAGCCAGTGATAAGATCAAAACCGTTCTTCGCATATTATTCTCCTTTAGCGCTTCAATCGAAGAAATGAAGTCTTCTATGAACCTGAATATATGTTATACGAGGCAATCTTCTCCAAAGATTTCCTCCGCGGGCGTGATGTTTCCCATCGAATCTGTTCATCAGAGAGAACAGGACTGATCTTTTCAGAGTGTTTACCCACAATGACAAGCGCGATCACCTTGTATTCATCGGGTATGCCGAGAATTTCCCGTGTTTTCTTGGGGCTAAAGCCGGCGATGGGGTGGGCGACCAATCCTAGCTCTGTCGCTCTCAGGATCAGGAAGCCGACAGACAGTCCCACATCGAACTGGTGGTACTCCCTGTCTCTGATGATACAGTCATCCTCTGCTTTGCTGAATACCGCTATTATGAGAGAAGCCGCCTTGGCCCAGACGTTTCCACCCGTGAGTGCCTGATGCATCTCTTTCAACCTGTCGGACTTATACACAAAGACAAAACGTGCAGGCTGATTGTTGAAACAGGAGGGGGCCAGTTGGGCACTTCGGGCTAAGTCTCTGATGAGGTCTTCTGTGATTGCGACAGGTTCGAGGGACCTGAATGCCCGTCTTGTTTTTACGGCTTCAATAACATCCATCCGAGCCTCCTTCAAAGCTTGGCCTCATCCAAATCGCTGCACGCTGGTGCGTGATGCATATTCACACTACCATAGGCCTATCTCACATTGGGGCGTAGTGCTACGAAGGTGAGATATTGTCTGTTTTAAACCTATAGGAAAAATGTTAAAGTCTTCGCCAGATTGGATAATGACTCACGCCTCCTCTATTCGTTCAAGAACGCCATGATCTCCTCGAAATCGGGCAGCTCAGGTATATCGTAGATTTTGAGAAAGGCAACCTTTCCGTCCTCATCGATAATGACATTGGCCCTTTTGGAAATTCCTTTGTTTTCCATGAACAGGCCATAGAGTGCGGCAACCTGGCCGTGGGGCCAGAAATCCGAGAGCAATTGCGTTTCCTTGATTTCTAAATCCTTAGCCCAAGCGTGTTTGGTGGGGACGGAATCGACACTCAGACCAACAGCTACAGTGTCCAGGTCATCAAACTTCGGCTTGTTGACTTCCAGAGCCTTCATCTGCTTGGCACAGATGCCGGTCCAAGCCAAGGGATGAAAGGAGAGCAGGACTTTCCTCCCTTTCAACTCGCTCAAGCGGAAATCGTTATTGTGCTGATCCTTTAGAGTGAAATCCGGAGCATGATCTCCGATGCGCAATGTCCTTTGTTCGGTCACGGGATTCCTCCTAATTCTCTTTTAGATTGAATGACTTTTTGAAGCATCGCATCTGGACTGTGTTTTCTCAGAGAAAGAGGCGTTCTGTCTCGCTCATATATTCCAATGTTGTCTTCAAAAGTGTTTTTGCCTTCAGATCTGTAGATCACCCCCAAGGGCAGTTTTTCACTCTGGAAGGCCACCTTCAGGGCTTTGTCTCTGTTGCTCGGGTCGTGAGAATCCTTAAGCCAGGTAGTGTTCTCTCGAAACCATCGGAAAGTATTTGTCTTATTGAAGGAGACACAAGGTTGAAGAATATCCACAAGCGCATACCCTTTGAAGGCAATGGCCTTCATCAGAATACCTTTTGTCTGTTCGACATCTCCGGCAAAAGCTCTGGCAACAAAGGGCGCTCCCAGTGCGATAGCCACAGCCAGAGGATTGATGGGCTCCAGAAAAACGCCTTTGACCTGCACGGGTGTCCTGAATCCCAGCTGGCTTGTGGGCGAGGCTTGTCCCTTTGTCAATCCGTAGACCATGTTGTTGTGCACGACGTTGGTGATATCAGGATTTCGGCGGATCGCATGGATAAAATGATTCCCACCTTCGCCGTACATGTCTCCATCACCGCTTTCGGCAATGACTGTCAGCGTAGGATTCACCGCTTTTATGGCCGTTGCTGGAGGCAGGGCTCTCCCGTGCAGACCGTTGAAGAAATGCGTTCTGAAATAATGCGGGATCTTTGCCGCTTGACCGATGCCGGACACCAGCACAACCTCTTCAGGCTTGATGTCCAATTCGGTCAAGGCAAGCTTCAGGGACCGGAGAATGCTAAAATTCCCGCATCCCGGACACCATGCTATATCGATGTCGCCCATATCAAATTGTTTCAGATTCATCTCATTTTCTCCTATCCGATCTTCTCTCCGATTCGGTTGATTAGCTCTTCAACAGTAAACGCCAGTCCATCGTATTTGAGAATTCTGTCTGTTATCGAGAATCCGGTGATGAGCTTGATGAGTTTTCCGAATTGAGAGGTGGCATTGTTCTCGATGATGACGGTATGTGTGGCTTTTTCAAGAAACCTCTGAGTATCCGGATGAAGAGGGTAAACCTGCTTGAAGTGAAGAAAGGCCAAATCATCCTTGGCCACAGCACTCATGGCTTCTTTAATGGGATGGTAAGTCGATCCCCAACCGAGAAGCAGGGTGCGGTAGTCCTTCGGTCCGAGGAATTCAGGCGGGGTGATATCTTCCTTCAGCATTTCGAGCTTCTTCAGCCTTTTGTCCACCATTTTGGTGCGCAATTCCATGTCTTCGGTGATATGGGACTCTTCATCGTGCTCGTCACTGTCCACTCCGACAAGACCTTCCCCGAAGCCGGGTATTCCACGAGGAGATATTCCGTTATCCGTGAGTGCAAACCTCCTGTAGTCCTTGGTCGTTTTGACGACATGCTTTTCAATACTCAACTTGGAGATGTCAAATGCAGGAATATTATAAAATGTATCCATCGTGTATTGATCGGTGAGAATAAAAACCGGCACCTGATACTTGTCCGCCATATTGAATGCCCTTTGTGTCAGATAAAAAGCCTCCTCCAGCGATCCCGGGGTGTAAATCATCCTCGGGAATTCACCATGTCCGGCGTAAAGGACGAGTTCGAGATCTCCCTGTTCGGTTCGGGTAGGAAGTCCCGTAGCAGGTCCCGGCCTCTGGGCAACATGGATGACAACCGGCGTTTCGATCATTCCCGCCAGACTCACGCCTTCGGTCATTAAAGCAAATCCTCCGCCGGATGTCGTGACCATGGCCCTGGCTCCGGCATACGAAGCTCCCAAAGCCATGTTTATGGCTGAAATCTCGTCCTCTGCCTGTTCGACGACAATACCGAAATCAGACGCATATTGGGATAAGAATATCATTACACCTGTAGAGGGCGACATTGGGTAGGATGACAGAAAGTTACAGCCGCCCGCCAGAGCTCCCAGGCCGACCGCATCCGCACCTGTCAGCAATATTTCGCCCCTTTTCCGAGGCTTATCAAGCGAGATTTGGATTCGATTCGATGAGCGGAGTTGTTGTCCTTCTCGATATCCATTTTCTATGGCGATGATGTTCTTTGAGACTACATCTTCACTTTTTTGGCCGAAAAACTTGCGTATAAAAGCGGTGACTAAGCTCATGTCTATATCGAGCAATCCCACAAGGACTCCGACAGCAATGATGTTGATGAACAGTTTACCCCCAACTTCGGAAGCCATGTCTGCATAGGGAATATCGATGAAGTTCGTGGCTTCAGAGGGGCAGCTCTTACAGATGTTTGCCCTGTCTCCGATAATGACAGTTTCAGGGGTCATCCTTTTCTGCAAGTGCCAAAGCGCGTCCTCGTTGAAAGGGAGAAGGATATCGATTCTATCGACAGGCGCGGCTACCCTTTCAGATGAGACGCGAATCTCAGTGGAGTTACTTCCGCCCCGGATCCGCGACATGTATTCCTTGGTCGCAAAGACATGATATCCAGACTTCTTCAGCAGGTGAACGAGTATGTTTTCGACGGTTTTGACACCCTGTCCTGCGGCACCACAGAGAACGATAGACAAATCATTTGTTTTCATCACAGAATTCCTTTTTGACTAATCACATAAAAATACTATTATTCCATCATTGACAACCAAAATCAAGTTATGTGACGGGGTCAGCTTTTGATTTCGATCGACCCTAGGATAGCTGTGCCTTTGAGATAGAGTGTTATGTTCGCTAATTCTGACGGTCTGAGCTTTCGTTTGTCCTCGATAGAACCCAGGATCGCATTGCTATCGATCTCGACATTCCACTCTCTCGGCACTCTCATCTCAATACTTCCCAACAGGGTTGTGAGTTCGACTGCGGCCTTGTTTCCTTCCAATTTGGCATCCTCGAAGTCCAGGTTGACAGAGCCCAATATGGCTGTGGCCTTACCGCCACGGAATCCCTTGGATTCGATTCTGCGCTTGCATTCGGAAAACAGAGCAAAGGCATCAAGATCGTCAGCCTTGATTTCGGGAAATTCCCCCGAGCGAGACCATAATCGGGGGCGAAAGATAATCCAAAAACCTACGAGGATTATTAATGCTCCTGCAAGTATCTTCCAGGCGCTCCAGTCCAGGATGTCCCACTTCATGAGCATAAAGACGCATCCGACAATGATGAGGATGATCCCGGATAATGGATTGCGGAAATCATGAGCCAAAAGCTGCCATAGACCGATAAAAACGATGATCAAAGGCCAATATTTAGAAAAAAGATCCCCCACATCGAGTCGGCCCAGGCTGGCCAGTAGAAAAACCACCCCGATGAGAATAAGCAGTATCCCAGCGAATATTCGGCCTCGGTGTTCACTTGCCATTTCATCCCCTCCTTAATTCACAAAATTTGCCGAAACTTATTTTCGAAACCCTTTTCAATCCTATTGTCTATTGTCCGCTTTTTTCATTCTAATGTATACCTATCAGGACCATGAAATTCAAGAGCATTAACTTTATGCCCCTGATTTTGTTTGGCGCATCTTGGTAAACGAGAGCCCTAAGGGGTGATCCCCTGTCTATCCGGTCTCCACCACGGATGCACGCCGGCATCAGCGAGATCCGTTCCAGTTGAGTCACAGAGAATGAGAGATAGACAGTTTAAGGCGCGGGTGTGTCCATGGAAGCGCTAAAGGTGGCAGGAACCACAAAAGGGGTGAATTGCCGTAAATCTTAGGCGCTTAGGGTGGGTGGCGAGCTCAAAGTGAGTTTATGTCCATGCGAGGAGCCTAGAGTGGGGGCGGGATCTTCGACGAACGCAGATAATGACTCACCCCCCTCAAAACGGCTTGAGGAATGTGCAGTTGAAAACCTTGGGCCGCCCGTTTCCGTCACTGCGCACTTCCCCTCTCAGGAAACAGGCCGGTGGGGAGTCGAACGTCAGGCACTTTGTCTCCCCCACTCCCTCCAAAAGACCCGTCTCATCCTCAAAGAGAAAAAAGTATTTCCTGCCGCGGGTGACGTCCTTGAGCCGCGCATCCACCACTCTGACCACGAGCTCCACCGTGTGCCCCGTATAGTTCTTGACATCTTTGATACGAAGGGCAGGTCTTTTTCCCCGGAAAAGGGAGAGGGAGTCTCCCCCGGGATCGAAGCCGAGCGATTCAACCTGCATCCGCTCCTTCTGTTTCGAGTCGAGATCCATGACCTCTCCCATTCCTTCGATTCCCTGGAAATAACGGAGAACCTGTTGAGTTCTTCGGGGCTCGAGAGAATCGAAAACACCTGCTTTGATGAGGGCAAACAACTCGGCCTTGGTGAGAGAAACGCGGAAAAGAAAATCTTCGATAGAAAGGTAATCCCCGCCCTCTCTTTCTCCGATGATCTTCTCGGCCGTCTTCAGCGCCAATCCCTTTATGGACATCAGCCCCACCCGGATGTGTTTTCCTTCGACCTCAAACTGGTATCCGCTTCGGTTCACATCCGGGCCCAAAATTTTTATTCCCCGTCGTTTAGCCTCCTCGATGTACTCGCCCGGGCCGTAATAACCGCCTCCGGCATTGATCACCGATGTCAGATAAGTAACCGGATGGTGAACCTTCAGGTAGACGGCTTGATAGGCCATGTGCGCGTAGGACGCACTATGGGCCTTGTTGAAGGAGTAGGAGGAAAACTCCTTCATCACTTTCCACAGCTTTTGGATTTCTCCCGTCGTGTACCCCCGCTCTCCGGCCATCTCGAAAAACCGTGTTTTGAGAGGGGGATCGGGTTTTCTTTTCTTGAGACTGCGGCGGAGGAGGTCTCCCTCTCCTGGCGGCATCCCGGCTACTCTCTCGGCGATCTGCATCACCTGCTCCTCATAGAGAAGAAGCCCACCGGTTTCGGGGAGGATCTTCGCCAGGAAAGGATCACGAAAAGCGGATCGTCCTTCCCGGTTCCGGAGGAGGGTTTCCTTCATGCCGCTCTCGGTGGGGCCGGGTCGGATCAGGGCCAGAGCCTGAGTCAGCTCATAGATGTTCTCCGGTTTCATGCGCCGGAGAAGGTTCATCATGGCCGGACTTTCCACCTGGAAACAGCCGATGGTCTGAGCCTCCTTCAGGACGTTGAAGGTTTTCCGATCCTGAGGGGGAATGCTCCGGATATTCAACATTTTCTGAGTCGCCGAGATGGCTGCCAAGCCCCTCACCGAAAGCAGGTCCAGCTTGATGAGCTTCAGGTCTTCGACGGCATCACGGTCAAAATGGGACATGACGTAGCCTTTGGCCGATTCGGTCAGCGGAAGATAACGGTCAGCAGGGGCGGGTGTCAAAATAACTCCACCCACATGGAGAGAATTTTCGGAGTAGACAGAGCTCAAATCAGAGGCCGCCTTCCATATCTCCATGCAGCCGGGCAGAGGCTTGCCCTTTTTCAGAAAATCCGGCTCGGCAAAGAAAGGAACTCGCTTGCTCAGAGAGCGGGACTCGGTCGGGGGGAGACCGAAAGACCGGGCCGTTTCGTAAAGAGCGGAGCGAGCTCTGAAGTTCTTCAAGCTGCAGACAAAGGCAGCTCCTGTCCGTCCTTGACCGTATTTTTTTAAAACATAACTGAGAACCTGGTCTCTCTTGCTGGAGTCGAAATCCAGGTCAAAATCCGGAGGATCGTCACGGCCCTTGTTGAGAAATCTCTCGAAATAGAGATCGAACTCTACGGGGCTGACACGGGAGATTCCCAGGAGATAGGCCAGATAGGAGGAGGCGCCTGAACCCTTGAGGTTGTGGAGGATGCCGTTGCGCCGGGCAAATTCCACCACGTCGTGGACGACCAGAAAATAGGGCGCAAAACCGGACTGCTCCACCACACCAAGCTCCATTTGAGCCCTCTCTCTTTCCTTCCAGTTTAAGTTTTTCCGGCCCCGCAACATGTTCCTCATCACTTCCCGCAAGGGCGTGGAGAAAAGGTCCGAGGGAAGGGGCGGAACAATATCTGCGAAGGAAAACCGGCATTTCTCTGCCACCTCGAAAGTGTTGGTGAAAAACGCTCTGGCCTCTGGACCAAACTTCTTCAGAGCCATCGCCTCTTGGTCCGGCCCAAAAAGCCTCACCCTGTGCTGCAACCGGTCTCTTTCCGGAGGAAAAGGGATCTTTTTCTGGATGGCATGGAGGAGGATGAGCCTCTCCGGGTTTGTGACGAACTTCAAGGGGTTGGTCCACACTCCGGAAACACCGTGTTGAGAGGCCCACTCGAGCGTTTTCGGAAAGTTGGTAAAATCGCCCCCGAAGTAAAAATCCTCGCCGATAAGATCCGGTAAATTCTCAGGCGGCCCCTCCTCTCCAAGTTGCGGGATGAGCAGGACGACCAGCCCCTCGGTCTTGGTCATCATCTTTCGGTTGAGGATTTCCATCAAGTTCCAGTACCCCTCTCTGTTCTTGACAAGAAACAGGTAAATCCTCCCTTCGAGCTCAACCTCGCAGCCAAAAAGAGGGCGAACCCCAGACTCCAAAGCCATTTTCTTCCACCTGCCCCAGCCATAGAGATTCTCGACATCGGACAGAGCTAAGGCAGGAAGCTTTTTCTGTGCTCCCCAGGAAGCCAGCTCCTGCAAAGTTATGCTCCCTCTTCCTTTGCTGTAGACAGAATGGACACGCAGCGGCACGAACACGCTTTACACCTCAAGCCCTGTATTCATTTTGTGAGAGAGGCGGTTTTCAAGACAAAGCCCCGGTTTTTCTCGAAGCGGTAGACACTCTCCAGCATCTTCTCGCGGACCGTGAGCAGGGAGCCAAACCCGTGTTTTTCTCGCACTTGATCCACCGCCGCTCCCAGCCTCTCCTGCCGCTCCGAGTACGGTTCGAAGAGCGAAAGAGGCCGATCTCTGACCAGGTCAGAGGCCTTCACACCCACCAGGCGCAGGGACAGCCGCGACCCGGAAAAGAGTTGGAGGAATAGTTCCCGCGCAATCCTGAAAATCTCCCCCATGTCCTGGAGAGGGGAGACGAGGAGTCTCCGGCGGGCCTCGGTCTGAAAGTCCGAGTACCTGACTTTGACTTCGATGATGTGGGCAAACAGACGCCCTTTCCGCAAGGGAAGGGTCAGCCGATCACAGAGGTAGGCCAGATGAGCCAGGAGGAGCCGCCGGTCCCAGAGGTCCTCCAAAAAAGTAGTCTCTCTGGAAACAGATTTCGGGATGGCGGCTGTCACCAGGGGACGGCTATCAATTCCCCGGGACTGAAGGTAGAGTTCTTCGCCGTTCAGGCCAAAAAGAGACCGGAGAGTCGCCCGCGGCAGTCCCCACAGGTCACCGATTTTATGGATGTTGAGCATCCTGAGGAGGACCTGGGCTTTGGGTCCTATTCCGGGCAACGATTCGATCCCGAGATCCTTCAAGAACTCGTCCTCGTTCCCGGGCGCCACTTCGACCAGTCCGCCGGGTTTGGCCTTGTTCGTGGCCAGCTTGGCCAGGAGTTTGTTCGGCCCTACCCCCACAGAGACCACAAGCCCCATCTCTCTTTCGACAGTCTCTTTGATCTCTTGGGCCGTGCGGGAAAAGGAGGCGTAAAGGGGCCGGCACCGGGTCAGGTCAACGTAGGCCTCATCCAGGGACTCTTCAACATCCGGGCTGTACCGGGACAGAATCTGAATGAACTTCTTGGAGAAGGCGCTGTAAATCTGGTAATTTCCCCTGACGAACACCCCATGAGGACAGAGTTCATATGCCTTCCGCAAAGGCATCCCGGAGTGAACCCCGTATTTGCGCGCCTCATAAGACGCGGTCGAGGCCACTCCCCTCTCGTGAGGAAGCCCGCCCACAATGACAGGTTTGCCCTTGAGAGTAGGGTCGAGAAGCTCCTCGACAGCCGCAAAAAAAGCATCGATATCGATGTGAACGATACAGCGTCTTTTCATCTCTTCTCACCTTTCCCATACGTTCTTTCTGAAAAATGGCGACACTTCCCCCTATGCAAGAAGCAAAAATTGTGAGGTCTTAGAGGGGAAGCGTTTTCCGTGTCAGGGGAGTCAGTACTTCCGCAGAACTCCGATCACCCTTCCCAGAATCCGCAGTTCGTTGACTCTTATCGGGTCAAACTCCGGGTTTTCCGGAACAAGGAAAACACCTCCATTCTCCATTCGCAGTCTTTTCAGGGTTACGGATCCATCTTCCAAAAAGGCTACGACCATCTCTCCCGAGTTGGCGGAGTTCGTCCTCTCCACAAGCACCCGGTCGCCATCATCGATATAGGCATCCACCATGCTCTTTCCATCCACATGGATGCAGAAGATGTTGCCTTTCTTCCGGCCCACCATCCAGTCGGGAACATCCACCCCCTCCCCGGAAACGTCGAAAACCTCTTTGGGATGACCCGCAGGGACAAAACCCACCAGAGGCACTTTGACCTGTGTCTCCCCAGAAGCCGAAAAACCCGCCACCCTGATTTCTCCATCTTCCCTTCGCACATAGCCCTTCTTCTCCAAGCTCAGGACATGCTTGAAAACAGCCGAAGGGTTGGCCATCCGCAATAGCTTTCCCAGTTGGCGTATTGTGGGAGAGTAGCCATGTTCCAGAATGAAGTCTTCGATGACCTCCAAGACTTTTCTCTGTCTCTCCGTCAATTTTATCCGTATCTTGTTTACCATTTTGTTCACCTTTTATAAAATACGTCTTCTCTCCCCTTTTGTCAACCCTAAATTCATTTTTTTTATAAAGGTTCTTTTAAAAAAGGTGCAGGCAGTTTTTACGAGTGATACTGCTCAGAGTTTCCAGCCGCCGGCTACGATGAGATTGGATCCAGTGATATAAGCTGCATCCTCAGAGGCCAAAAACAAAACAGCCTTAGAGACATCATCAAATTCGCCCAAGCGGCCGGCTGGGATGTGGGTATCTTTCGGAAGGATGCTTCCCTTCATGAGACCAGGAGAAACCATGTTCACCGTGATGCCTGCGGCTGCCTCGGAGGAAGCCACTGTGCGGGTCAAAATAAGGAGCCCTGTTTTGGCCACGGCGTAGGGGGTTATACGGTAAAAAGCGGAGAGCTGTTCGACCCGGCTGTAACCCAGATTTACGATTCGGCCCCACTTCTTCCTTCTCATACATGGGAGTACGGCCTGGATACAATGGAGGGCGCTCAACAAATTGCTGCGCAGGATGAATTCCCATTCCTCTGCCGATGTTTTTTCCCAGTGTTTATCAATAAGCGGCCCGAAATTATTCACGAGGATATCAATGTGCCCGAAATTTTTTTCTACTTTACGGACTAAGGACGAGGCACTCTTCTCCTTTGTCAGATCCGCTTGAAAGACAGCGCTTCGGCATTTTTTGCCTCGTATCATCCTGGCCACATCCAACGCAGACTCTCTGTTTGAGTGGTACTGAATGGCAACTGAGGAAACCACATCGGCGAGCTTTAGAGCAATATCTTTTCCTATCCCCCGACTGCTCCCTGTGACTAGAGCGACTCTTTCCTGCAGGCTCCGATTCGGTAACTTCATCGTTCCAGTATACCAATTTTACACTTCAAATTCCTCCGTTTCCGGGGTCAGGCCTTTATTATTTTTTATTATTGGGAAGTTCACATAAAAAAACTCTCAATCTCATTAAGAACACATATAAAAGTTATAAAAGTCTGACCCCGATGGAATGATACTCTGTTTTTAGTTGACATCGCGTTCAGGGCAATATATAAAATGCCTTACACTAAATCCCTTGGAGGTATCACAATGGCAAAAGAGATGACAAAAATAATGGTCACCGGAGCTGTCGGCCAGATTGGCTCCGAGTTAACCTTGGCTTTACGCGAAAAATACGGTAACGACAACGTTCTGGCTACAGGCCACCGGACTGAACCGAAGCCCGAGCTGCGCGACTCGGGCCCCTTTGAATTCATCAACGTAGCCAAAAAGGAAACTATCGAAGACGTCGTCAAAAAATACAATATTGATACGATCTATCATATGTCGGCCATTCTATCTGCGGTGGGTGAAAAAAACCCCAAACTTTGCTGGGACGTCAACATGAACGGCACCTACAACATCCTGGAAGTCGCCCTGGAACACGAAATGACCCGGATCTTTATCCCCAGTTCTATTGCCGCTTTCGGTCCTGAGACGCCGCTGGACAACACGCCGCAGGAAACGGTATTGAGGCCAAAGACAATGTACGGCGTGACCAAGGTAGCCGGAGAGTTGCTTTGCGATTACTACGTCAAACGGTTCGGTTTGGATATCCGCGGCTGCCGCTATCCGGGAATCATCAGTTACGAGACATTACCCGGCGGAGGGACGACAGATTACGCCGTGGCCATCTATTTCGAAGCCGTCAAGAACAAACGCTATACCTGTTTTGTCAAGGAAGACACCATGCTTCCCATGATGTACATGCCTGATTGCCTGAAGGCTTCCATCGATTTAATGGAAGCCGATTTTGATAAACTGATCCACCACTCCGATTTCAATTTGACCGCCATGAGCTTCACGGCCGGCGAATTAGCCGCCGAAATCCAGAAACACATCCCCGAGTTTGTCTGCGAGTACGAACCCGACTTCCGTCAAGCTATCGCCGATTCCTGGCCCAACAGCATCGATGATTCAGCGGCGCGAGAAGAGTGGGGCTGGCAACCTGAATATGATCTGGCCGCCATGACCGAAGACATGCTTAGCGTGCTTCAGAAGCGCTTCGAAGAGGGCACTCTCAACTACTAGAAAGTGTGTCTGCCATAAACGCAGGGAGGGCGAAAGCCGCCCTGTGAATATCCGGATTGTAATATTTTAAGGCCGGCGGTGGATTCCGCCTGATCTGGAGAGGCGCGGTTCCGTCAGACAAAAAACCATAGCACCAGATTCCACCGGGATATGTAGGCACAGGCCCGGTATAGAGATGCGTTTCGGCAAAAAGATCCTCAAAGAAGGAAACACTTTCTTTAATATGGGCCAGATGATAAAAGGGTGAACCCAACTGGGGCACGACGATTCCTCCAGGGTTCAAACACCGCTTCAGAGACTCATAAAACGGCCTGTTGTGAAGGGCGGCGGAGGGTCCTATGGGTTCAGAGGAATCGATCAAGACCACATCGAATTTCTCCTCAGTACGGCGGAGAAACTCCGCGCCATCATCGACATATAATTCATACCTGCTGTCATTTTCAACTTCTGAAAGCCAGGGGAAGTGTTTTTTGGCCACTGCAAGGACTTCCCTATCGATCTCGACGTGGCCCACACGCTTCACCGGATAGCGAAGAACCTCTTTCAAAGCGCCTCCATCGCCACCCCCGAGGATTAGAACAGTGCCTGGTGAGGGATGGGTTACACAAGCGGGATGAACCAGCATTTCATGGTAGAAGAATTCGTCCTTTTCCGTTGTTTGGACCAGACCATCCAGGAGGAGGACTTTGCCGAATGTATCATTAGCGAAGACTTCAATTTTTTGGAAAGAAGAGTCTCCGCTGTACAGGGTAGATTCGGTCCGGAAGAAAATGCCGAAGGAATCCGTGTGGTACTCGCGCATCTCCCTATTTTGATCCCATCTTCGTATGTCAGTTGTCATCACAATCTCCATATATAAGGTTCGCTGTCTGTCAAAACTCTGCCGTGCGCAATTCGTCTTTCGAGATAGGCCGGCAAAATAAAAAGTCTCCTGTGCAAGCCTGGGTGATATAACTCGAGGTTGGGAAGTTTCCGCGCCTCCCATAACTCGGACAGGTCTGATTCGCTCAGACGACGCAGCTTCTCACTCAGGCCACCAAGCACAAAGCCCCAGGGGAGACCAAAAGAGAATACAAAAGTCCAGTAAGGACGCACACTGGGGAAAACACTCTCAACTGTCTTCACGCAAGAGCAAAAGAATTTATTGTAATGGGGATCTGCACTTCCGGCCTGCAGCACAATTAAGCCCTGGTCGCACAAGAGCTCCCGTAGACGGGCATAGAATTCTTTGGTGAACAGGAACAGAGACGGGCCCTCCTCAAGAGGTTCTGTCAGATCGGAGACAATAACATCATATTTATCCTCTGTTCTGAAGCAATACTCTCGGGCATCACCAAAAATCAGTTTGGTCCTCGGGTCCTCGAACGCCCCACCGGACCATTCGGGCAGATACTCACGGCATATCCGGACCAGCTCTTCGTCTATGTCGATCATCGTGACCTCAGTGACCGTTGAATGCCGTAAAACCTCCCGAATCGTTGCCCCCTCCCCGCCACCGATCACAAGCACCTTCCGGGGATGGGGATGCATCATCATGGCAGGATGAATGAGTGACTCATGGTAAATATGCTCGTCAATCTGTGCCGATTGGATCTTCTCATCCAGAAAGAGGACTTTCCCGAAGAGCTCATTTTCTATGCACTTCACGCGCTGATACCTGGTCTTCCCCTCGTATATAAGCCTGTCGACCTTGAATCCTCGGATATAGTTCGGAGAGAATTCCTCATAGAAAAAACGGCTCTTTTGCTCCATGGAATGGATTATACACAGCAGGCATCTGCCGGTAAAGAAATTATCCTCCGCAGGGATAAAAGTTATGGAAATGGCTTCTCAATTTTGGTATAGTCTAGGACTCAAAGGAGGTATGACATGTACGGTAAAGTAAAAGACGATTTAACCAATGAAATTCAATCCATCCATGATGCAGGCCTCTATAAAAGCGAACGGGTTATCATGACCCCCCAAGGGGCAGAAATCGAAGTTAAGGGTGGACAGAAGGTTCTGAATTTCTGCGCGAACAACTATCTCGGTCTTTCCAGCCATCCCAAAGTTATCGAAGCCGCTCACAAAACACTCGATGAATGGGGATACGGCATGAGTTCCGTCCGGTTTATCTGCGGAACCCAAGATATCCACAAGACTCTCGAGCAGAAAATCTCTCAATTCCTGCAAACCGAAGACACGATTCTCTACGCTGCCTGTTTCGATGCCAACGGTGGCGTTTTCGAACCTATTCTCGGAGCAGAGGATGCCATCATCGCAGACCAGCTCAACCATGCCTCCATCATCGACGGTGTTCGCCTCTGTAAAGCCAGGCGATACATCTTCAAGCACGCCGACATGGTTGATCTGGAAGAGAAGCTCAAAGAAACCCAGGATGCCCGTTACAGGCTGATTGCCACAGACGGTGTTTTCTCCATGGACGGCGATATCGCCAAGCTGGATGAAATCTGTGACCTGGCAGATAAGTACGACGCACTTGTCATGATCGATGATTGCCATGCCACCGGTTTTGTGGGAAAAACAGGAAGAGGTTCTCTCGAATACAGAGGAGTGATGGGCCGCATCGATCTCATTACAGGAACATTGGGAAAGGCCCTGGGCGGTGCATCAGGCGGATTCACCTCCGGTAGGAAGGAGCTCATCGAACTCTTCAGACAGCGGTCACGTCCCTATCTCTTCAGCAACACTCTGGCTCCTGCTGTTGCGGGCGCGTCCATCGCCGTCTTCGATCTCTTATCGGAAACAACAGAGCTCAGAGACAAGCTTGAAGAGAATACAACTTATTTCCGTCAGAAGATGACAGAGGCAGGTTTTGACATCACTCCTGGCGTTCACCCCATCGTTCCCATCATGCTCGGCAAATTCGAGAATGATGCCAAGCTCTCGCAAGACATGGCCAAAGACCTTCTGGAAGAGGGTATCTATGTCATCGGATTCTACTATCCAGTTGTGCCCAAAGGCCAATCACGAATCAGAGTGCAGTTATCCGCCGCCCACGAGAGAGAGCATCTGGATCAAGCCATCGCCGCTTTCACCAAAGTCGGCAAAAAGTACGGCGTGATCCAATAAAACTAGAGATCCGATCTAAGTATTAGCGAGTTGAATCTGTGTGGAGGGGAAGTCTTCCCTCAGAGATAAGTTTTAGTATTCCCTACCCTTTCTCTGCTGTCACGACAGCTGTGGCAAACTCTTTCAAGTGTGATAAAGAGACCTGAATATTGGATATCCCCAGGTCATCGGCAACTTCTCTTGCCTTCCCGGACAGGAAAATCTCTGGCTTTCCCCGCTCGTTGTTCACGATTTCAATCTCTTTAAAGGAAACGCCTCGCCGCCATCCTGTACCGATAGCTTTCAGCAGGGCTTCTTTGGCCGCAAAACGACCGGCGTAATTCTGTGCCTTATTTTTCTTCGACTCACAGTAGGCGATCTCTGTCTCTGTAAAGATCCTTTGCTGGAACCGCTTCTGCTTTGTGAGCAGCCTTTCGATACGTGTGACTTCGATAATATCTATTCCAATTCCTATTATCATTCAAATTCCTTCTTTCCTGGCCACGATTATAACAAACTCGCCTTTCTCCAGTAAACAATCTGATCAACTGCGTAAAATAACGGGGGTTGAATTGGGTAGCTGTGAAAAAAATCTGTCTGGAGAGAGAGCCGCTCTAAATGCTTTCGTCTTAAGTCTCTGGCTCTTCTACCTCGGACGTATCAGGCTCGACTTTTTCCATGGTGATTCCTGTATAGCCGTAAAAAATGGATACCAAGGGATTGGCGAGATTCAGGAAAGCATAGGGAAGATACAGGAAAGGGCTCACACCCAGCGTAGCCCCCATGAAGGCCCCGCAACTGTTCCACGGAATGAGCGGAGACGAAAGGGTGGCGGAATCTTCCAGGCAGCGGGATAAGTTTTTGGGATGCAGCTTAAAGGCGTCAAAAGCACTCTTGTACATCCTGCCGGGGATGACGATGGCAATATACTGGTCAGAGGCAATGGCGTTCATCCCGATGCAGCTGAGTACCGTCGTCGTAACCAGGGAGCCGACCCTTCTCACTCTCTTGAGCAAGGCCGCAGCTAAAACTTCCAGCATTCCAGTCTTCTCCATGATTCCACCGAACGAGAGCGCGCAGATGATCAGAGCAACGGTTTCCATCATGCTCATGAGTCCGCCTCGAGTCAAAAGGTCGTCAACCGCCGCAATCCCTGTCTCAGAAATATAACCGGAATGCGCGGCGCCAATGACATCACTCAAGGTTCTGGATTGGGCAAGCATCCCGAAGATCCCTCCGAGAACTGTCCCCCCCAGGAGCGCAGGCAGAGGCGGGATTTTCTTGACAACCATCACGATTACTAGACAGGGCGGCAAGAGAAGGAGAGGATGAATAAAAAAATTCGTCTTCATCGCGTTGAGCATGATTTCAATGTTCTGAGTATCGAGGACTCCACCGGCAAAACGGGCCCCAATAATTCCGTACAGGACGAGCGAGAGAACATAGCCGGGAGCAGTCGTGTAAACCATGTGCCTGATATGAGAAAACACATCCGTCCCTGCAACAGCAGGTGCCAGGTTGGTCGTATCCGAAAGGGGAGACATTTTGTCTCCGAAGTAAGCTCCGGCAACAATAGCTCCGGCCACCATGGGGATCGGGATTCCCAATCCTCTTCCCACTCCGATCAAAGCAACTCCGACTGTTCCCGCTGTCGACCATGATGATCCCGTTCCGAGAGAAACGACGGAACAGATGAGGAGGGTGGCAACCAGAAAAATGCCCGGGGAGAGCACTTTCAAACCGTAGAAAATCATGGTGGGAACTATGCCACCTGAAATCCAGGTCCCGATCATAGTTCCGACGACCATCAGGATCAGGATGGCCCCCATGGCCAGATTGATGCCGTGAACCATGCCTTCGTGAATTTCCATCCAGGGATGCTTGTGCCAGACAGCAACAGCAGCAGCCACAGCGGCCCCTGCAATCAAAGGAATATGAGGTTGCTGTCCGAACAGCTTGATAGTCACAAAGAGGGCAACAATGAGAAAGACAACAGGAATGAGTGCTGCTCCGAGCTTGATCTTTCGTCGTTTATCCGTCACTTGATCTATCTTTCTGAAGAACTAGTGATTTTACTGGAAACTATTTGAAAAGGCAACTCATCATAAGAGTATGATACCGATCCTGAAACCAGGCACACACAAGATTACCACTCACCTTAAATTCGCCCTCATGGCCGACAGCCTCTCCCTCCTCGACGTGTCAACCATAAACTCCTAGTGGCCGTCGAAGATAAAAGAGAATATTTTTAAGGGCCGCTCTAACGGCTTCTAACTGATTAAAGGACCTGTTCTTTCTTAAACTTGAAGGTTTAATGGTTCCAGTCGATACGTTCCGCTATTCTAGCTGTGCTGTGCGCTGCTTAATCAACAGTTATTCAAAATATTCAAAATAGTCTTTGACCTTGAATTATGACTGTGCTATAAGTATTCGGAAAATTGGTACAACCAAGCCATATTTTTGCTGATCAGAGCAGCACAAGGGGCCAGTTTTTTCCGGAATAATTCAATCATGACAGCGAGAACTCTATACCTGGAGGACGGGACCGAATACAGTGGATATTCCTTCGGTGCAGAGGTATCTGTTTCGGGTGAAGTCGTCTTCAACACGGGGATGGTCGGCTATGTCGAATCGCTGACTGACCCGAGCTACTGCGGTCAAATTCTCGTCTTGACCTATCCCTTGATCGGGAACTATGGCGTCCCTGGTGAGAGTATAGAGGATAAATTGTTCTGTCATTTTGAATCGGATAAAATCCAAATCACAGCCTTAATTGTCTCCGATTATTCCCACAATCAGGAACACTGGAATGCTGTCAAAACCCTTTCGGATTGGCTAAAAGAGCACAATACCCCGGCCCTTTCGGGCATTGACACCCGAGCTCTAACTCAAAGACTGCGCGAAGAGGGCACGATGCTCGGCAAAATCGACTTCGGAAAAGATGCAGGATTCTATGATCCAAACAAAGAAAACTTGGTGAAGAAAGTCTCCATCGGAGAGCCAGTGGTTTACAATGATAGAGGAGATAAAACCATCCTCGTTATCGACTGCGGAGTGAAATACAACATTCTGCGGAGCCTCATCAAGAGGAACTGTCGTATTATGCGAGTGCCCTGCGACTTTGATTTCTCCAATGAGCCGTTCGATGGTGTCGTTATCTCTAACGGGCCTGGCGACCCAAAGATGTGCCCGGAAACAGTAGCCCTCGCCAAGAGGTGTCTGGACCTGGAGATTCCCACCTTCGGCATCTGCCTGGGAAATCAGATTTTGGCCCTGGCGGCCGGTGCCAATACGTATAAGCTCAAATACGGACATCGCAGCCAAAACCAGCCTTGCCTCCAGCAGGGAACCAGGAGATGCTTCATCACAAGCCAGAACCACGGTTATGCTGTTGACACAGAGACTTTGCCCCAGGGATGGGAACCGTGGTTCAGGAATGTCAACGACAACACCAACGAAGGCATCAAACACAAGACAAAGCCCTTCATGGCTGTTCAATTTCACCCCGAGCACTCCCCTGGCCCTGTGGACACAGAATTCCTGTTTGATCTCTTCATGGAAAAGCTGCGAAAATGAAGAAAGTTATTCTGTTGGGAAGCGGCGCCCTCAAAATCGGGCAGGCCGGAGAATTCGACTACTCCGGAAGCCAGGCCGTTAAAGCTCTGAAGGAAGAGGGCATAAGCGTTATCCTTGTGAATCCCAACATCGCCACCATCCAGACATCCGAGGCCCTTGCCGACAAAATCTACTTCTTGCCGGTGACCCCATATTTCGTCGAAAAGGTTATCGCCGAAGAAAAGCCTGATGGGATACTCCTCGGTTTCGGCGGACAGACTGCCCTGAACTGCGGCGTGGAATTGCATCAAAAAGGAGTCTTCCAGAAGCACAAAGTCACAGTTTTAGGAACCTCGATTCAGAGCATCATGGACTGTGAAGACCGTGAGAGGTTTGTGAAGAAACTGCAGGAGATCGGGTTGAACATTCCCAGAAGCGCTGCGGTCACGACAGTCGGTGAAGCTCTGAAAGCGGCTGAGGATATCGGCTATCCTGTCATGGCCAGAGTTGCCTATGCTCTGGGGGGATTGGGATCGGGCATTTCCTATGACGATGAAGAGCTACGCAAAAGCGTGGAGAAAGCCCTTGCTTTCACCAGCCAAATCCTCATCGAGGAATACCTGGAGGGATGGAAAGAAATTGAGTACGAAGTCGTTCGTGACAGGCATGACAACTGCATTACTGTCTGCAACATGGAAAATTTTGATCCGATGGGAATCCACACTGGAGAGAGTATCGTTGTGGCCCCCTCGCAAACCCTCACCAACAAAGAATATCACAAACTGCGCGACATTGCCATCCAGGTCATCAGGCATCTGGATATTATCGGCGAGTGCAACATTCAGTTTGCACTCGATAAGAAGAGCGATGAGTACCGGATTATCGAAGTCAATCCCAGGTTATCTCGCAGCAGCGCTCTGGCTTCGAAAGCAACCGGATATCCTCTGGCCTTCATCGCGGCTAAGCTTTCTTTGGATTATCCTCTCATCGAGCTTAAAAACTCCATCACAAAACAGACGATGGCCTGTTTTGAGCCGGCACTCGATTATGTTGTCGTCAAGATACCCCGCTGGGATTTGACCAAATTCAAACGGGCTTCCAAAAAAATCGGAAGCGAGATGAAAAGTGTCGGCGAAGTCATGGCGATCGGCAGGACCTTTGAAGAAGCAATCCAGAAGGCCATTCGTATGCTGCAGGTAGGGAAGTACGGTGTCGTGGGCAATGATATCAGTTTTGATGATCTGGAAAAGAGCCTGCAGAATCCGACCGATAAAAGACTCTTCGCCGTGGCGGAAGCTCTCCGGACTTATTCCTTAGAAAAAATCCATTCCCTAACGCAAATTGATAAATGGTTTCTGAGCAAGATCAAAAACATTGTTGACCTTGAGCTGGAACTTAAAGCCCTGGATCCAGAGAATCCGCCGCGACATATGATCATAAGAGCCAAAAAACTGGGTTTTTCCGACAAACAGATTGCTCTGGCTCTGGATAAGGAAGAATTGGACATTAGAGCCCTGCGTAAAGAACTGAACATCGCCCCATTCGTCCGTCAAATTGACACTTTGGCTGCCGAATATCCAGCCCAGACGAATTATCTCTATCTCACCTATAACGGGATCAAGGACGACACCGATCCTCTAGATGGAAACAGTGTCATCGTTTTGGGCTCGGGTTCCTACCGGATTGGCAGTTCTGTCGAATTCGACTGGTGTTGTGTCAATGCTGTTTTGACGCTGAGAAAGCTGGGCTATAAAACGATAATGATCAACTACAATCCCGAGACAGTCAGCACCGACTACGACATCTGTGACATGCTCTACTTTGAAGAGCTGAGTTTCGAGACAGTGACCGACATCTACGAAAAGGAGAACTCCATGGGTTTGGTCATTGCCATGGGAGGGCAAATCCCGAATAACCTGGCTATGAAATGTCATACCTACGGCGTGAACATTTTGGGGACTTCTCCGCTCAGCATCGATAAGGCAGAAAATCGGCATAAGTTCTCTGCACTCCTTGATGATTTGGGTATCGATCAGCCCGATTGGAACGAACTCACGAGTGTAGAAGAAGCTAAAGTTTTTGCCAACAGAGTAGGATTTCCTGTCCTGATCAGGCCTAGCTATGTCCTGAGTGGTGCGGCGATGTCCGTCGCCTTGAACGATGCGGAATTGGAAAACTACCTGGAAAAGGCTTCTCACGTCAGCCCAGAATATCCGGTGGTGGTGAGTAAGTTCATCGAAAAAGCCAAGGAAATTGAGATAGATGCTGTGGCCAAGAATGGGGAGCTTTTTGTCTATGCCATTAGCGAGCACGTGGAGAATGCGGGTGTTCACTCCGGAGATGCGACCATGGTTTTGCCGCCCCAAAAAACATACCTGGAGACGACACGGCGGATGAAGAGGATCACGAGAAAGATCGCCGAATCCCTTGCCATAAACGGGCCATTCAACATCCAGTTCATCGCCAAGGATAACGATGTCAAAGTGATCGAGTGCAACCTGCGAGCATCCCGCTCCTTCCCCTTTGTCTCCAAAATCTTTAAGATGAATTTTATTGACCTGGCTACCCAGCTCATCATGGGGATCGACCTTCCGCGTATAGATAAATCCTGCTTCGAGCTGGATTATGTGGGCGTGAAAGCTCCTCAGTTTTCCTTCACCAGGATCAAAGGGGCTGATCCCATTCTGAGCGTCGAGATGGCCTCGACCGGCGAGGTTGCCTGCATCGGAGACAGCTTTGAAGAAGCCTTCCTCAAAGCATTGCTTGCCGTCGGCTTCGAATTTCCGCAGACAAACATCTTGCTTTCCACAGGTCCCTTCGAGAGTAAAGCTAAATTCCTGCCCACAGCCAAAAGGCTGCAAGAATTGGGGTTTACACTCTTCGCAACCCAGGGAACTTCAGACTTCATGAAATACCACGGCATTCACTCAGAAGTCCTGTACTGGCCACTGCAAAAGAAAGAGCCCAACACCATGACGTACATCGCCGATGGGAAGCTGGACCTCATCATCAATATCCCCAAGAGCATCGATGAAGAAGAACTGACAAATGACTATCTCATCAGACGAAGAGCCATCGATTACAACGTGCCCTTGATCACCAACCTTCAGTTCGCTGAGAGGTTCATCGATGCCATCTCGCGCGTTAAACTTGAAGACCTCGCCATCAAATCTTGGGACGAGTATTGAATGCTGACACTGAGCCAGTCTCCGATTGACGCCCATGGCCTGGGATGATGTGAGCGAGGTGAACGCTTGATCCGTCTGGACAGCATCGTGTTGAACAGCATCCAGACAAGAGTCACAATCTGATTGAATCGCACAGGGTGGGTGAAGCAACGCAGAGTGAGTTTATGTTCATGTGAGCCGCATGAGGAAGGGTGGTGGGGTCTTAAGCATATATATATATAAGCTCACTGACCTGGGGAAATTCAAAGGAGCGGATTAATAGATCTTACTGATTTTGATATCCTTGTAATACTTTTTCAGTATCTCTTTATAGTGCGCCCCAGCCTGCGCCATACCATAGGCACCTATCTGGCAAAGCCCGACACCATGTCCCCATCCTTTTCCGGTGAAGGCAAAATGCGTGATATTATTCGCATCATCAAATTCTCGATCTATGACAAAAAGAGTTTCTCTGAGACCTAAAACGCGCCGAATCCTCAATCCCTTCACGATAGCTTGAGTTTCGTCACCGATGATAAGAAGCTCCACAACCCTTTTGGAATTGCCTCTTCTTTGGGGAATCAGATCCTTCAATTCACCTATGGGGTAGTATTGGTTGATTCGTTTTTGCATAACCTCGGTGGATTTTCTCACTTTCCAGCTGTGCAAGGAAGAACTTCGATCCAGAATATTGGAGTGGCGTGGATAGGACACTTCAATCATCCGAATTAAGCCATCTCGTTCAATCCATCTGAGTTCTTCTCCGCCGAGAAGATAAACTCGAGCTGGAAAAGAAAAATCACCATCATAATTCTTGGCCAGAAAGTAATCCGGAGAAAGAGAGAACTCCTTTTCCTCTTTGTCCTCCTCCAATAGAATCTTTCCTTCCCGGAGTCCCTTGAAAAGGCCTCGATGAATCAAAGCTGGGTGGTCCTGTATAGCCTTCCACAAATACAAAGCCACCTCTCCCCGCGTCAGGGATCTCTTCAACTCTCCTGTTTCGGAGAGAGCAGGAAAAACTCCCTCTTGAATCAAATAGGCGACTCGACCGCTTTCTTTCCCGTTGGACTCTGTTGAATCTTTCAGAATGAAATCCTCTTCACTCTTCAGAAGAAGATTCTCAACCCGTTCTTGCCAGCCGAAGGCATCAAACATCAGGTTGGCAAAACTTTGATAATCGATCTCGGTTTGAACGGCCGAAAAACTTTTTGCTTTTTTACCGAGCAAGGGAAGTGCATTCTGAATCCAGGTCAAGGTCTCCGCAAAGACAGCTTTGTTCCCGTAATAAACAGGGTCAAGCTCCTTTGGTATCATCTTCAGACTCAAGAGTGAGATAATTTCTCTGCTGACATTTTTCCCGTTTATGTAGACAGGACGAACCGCATTCTTATTTTCCAGTGCAAATTCCTTCTGCTTTTCATAGACGCACTCTGTGCTCCTCAAATAGGGCAAAGCTGGCCCGTCAAAAACATCCTCCACATCTTCTGTCATCCCGCCACAGGTACTCGTATACAGGGCATCAATCAGCTTACCTTTATAGAACGCGGCCTCCCCCTTTGTCTCCTTGACTGCACGGTTGCTGAGGGGGTGTTCGGCGTTCATCCCCTTGTAAAACTGAGATTTGGGTGTATCACACAGATCAAAACCCAGGTCATTATACTGTTTCAAATTCTTCGCTGCATAGGTCCGGGCGGCCACAGCCTGGGCCTTCTGTGCTTCTAACTCATTGAAGGTATAGGGAGAAAGCTCGCTGGGAACGACCGACTTGAGATAATCTTCGAAGTTCAGGATGTTGACCAGGACGATTCCCTTACGGCTGGCTCTGAGTACAAAAATGCCGCGATAGTCTCGACCTTTGAATGAGAGGTAGCTGAGGGAATTGCTCGGGATAAAGTAGAGGACCGTGTCATCGCTCAAGCTTTTGAGTTCATCGTTGATAAGGATCCACAGTGGTCGGGATTCTTCTTCTGTGATCTCCTCCTGGACTATCCAGGTGTCTTTGATACCGATAGTGTTGAGCGTTATGATATAACGCAAGGCATCCCCTCTTGTGAGAAAGTCACCGACCATTACTTGAAAAAGCCCCTCTATTTTATCCTCTGTATTTTTTCTCACATAGACTTTGTTTGCGAGCTTAGTCCTTAATTCCTGAGCCAACAATTCCGCCTCTTCAATATCCTTGGTCTGACTCACCCGAATGAGAAATATTTCCGAGAGCTTTTCCTTATGCCCCTTGATAAAAGCCTCTTCGACATCATCGGCGACAAGCTTGTAGTTTGTCTTGACTTCATAAATTTTCATCCCCGCAGAAGAGGCGATTTGTATCTGACTCAAATTGACGCCAAGACCTATCCGGATGATTGGTTTGGGTATCAGGAAACCATGAAAAAAAGTGTTTTCTTCAGCAAACTCAACCGGCACACCGCCCAAAAAAAGAAAGGCCAGCACTACGGCTATTAAGTATTTGAAGTTCAGTATGCGGGTTCTTATCATGGGGCTGACTTTTGGTTGGAATTATAGGTAACGAATTAACCTGTTGTCAAGAATAAATTCTATATATTCTACCTTTTTATTTTTTTCACACTATATATTGTATTTCCAATTTCAATTCGAAGAATGCCTTACTTTAGCGGAAAACGACCAAAAAGTCAATAAGCCTTCGGGAGAAAAATTGACTTTCAATTCATTTGTAAAAGCAGAGGCAAATTGATAAGATAGAACAAAAATCAGCTCCTGGGGAGCCATCGAACAGGATACAGAATGACCATTCCGAAAGAAGCGCACATGTCATTGAACCTCTGCGTCCTTGCTGAAGACACATCAAAATATGATGCGATAAAGCATTTTGCACACAACAACAACTTCACCATGTGTTTCTCCGAAGCACACGATGAATTTCTTTTCTGGCTCAGAGAAATGAAAATCCACATCGTGTTCGTCGACTTGGATGTTGACGATTCGAAAGGCCTTAATCTACTCGAAGAAATTAAAGATTTCGATCCTCTTATCGATGTGATCCTGATGGGTCAATCCCAGAGCTCCGAACAGCTCATTGGATTGATCAACAAAGGCGCTTCAGGTTATCTGGAAAAACCTCTTGATTCAGAGAGCATCCAAAGTGCTCTGCGAGAAATCATCGATAGAAGAGCTCTGCGGAGAGAGACTTTTATCCTGGAAAAGCAACTCGAGAAGAAGTATTTCTTCCAAGACATTATCGGAAAAAGCCCCTACATGCTCGAAATTTTTTCTCTGATCGAAAAGGTAGCCAAACACTTCACCAGCATTTTAATCACGGGGGAGACAGGAACCGGAAAGGAATTGGTCGCCCGTGCCATTCACAAGCTGAGTCCTACCGGCGATCACAAACTGATCATTTGCGACTGTGTCTCAATTCCCGAAAGCCTTTTTGAATCTGAACTTTTCGGTTATATGAAGGGAGCATTCACAGGAGCCGATAAAAACAAGAAAGGTTTGTTCGAGGAAGCACATGAGGGAGTGATTTTTCTTGATGAAATTGGAGAAATTCCCCTTTCCATTCAGGCGAAACTCCTCAGAGTTATCGAACAACACGAATTCAGGCCGTTGGGATCCAATGAAACCAAAAAAGTCGATGTCAGAGTGATTGCGGCCACGAGTAGAAACTTGAGAGAGGGAATTCAAGATGGTACTTTTCGAGAGGACCTCTACCACCGGCTCAACAAAGTGGAGATACACCTGCCCCCGCTGAGAGAAAGAACAGAGGACATTCCTCTCTTGGCCAGACATTTTCTCCATGACTTCAGCAAATCATTCAACAAAGAATTGATGGGTATCTCACGAAAGGTCCAAAAATTATTCCTCAAGTATGAATGGCCCGGAAACGTCAGGGAACTGGAAAACGTTCTGGAAAGAGCCGCGATGCTCGCCAAATCTCATTTCATTGACATCCCGGATTTGCCGCAATACCTGCAAGATTCCCTGCCCGCACTGATAAAAATGCCTTTCCTGAGCAAAGATCACCTCTCCACTCTCGATGAGCTTGAAAAAGAATATATTATTTATCTTCTCAATCTCGTCGGCAACAATCTGAAGAAAACAGCCAAAATTCTAAACATTTCCCGCACAACACTTTATAATAAGCTGAAAAAATACGGCATCCCGTACTAGCTTGTGCCCATATTTAAAACAGTTTTCTCGTCCGGCACTTAACTTTATTTTTTACAACATTTTACGTCCCATCTTATAAAAAAGTGTTCAATTTTTAAACACTCGTTCTTTCCTTTTTCTAACCCTTGATTAACGTCTAATTTATTTTTTATCAATAATATACAAAAAATCTCCCCACATGGCATCTTTCTTGCCTTTAGGTCAAAGAGAAGTGACATGCCAAAAAGAGAATCGGTCCATCCAGCGCTCATCATGCTTGTGGCATTCCTCTGTCTCTTGCTTGCCGCATTTTTACCCTTAAGTGCTGAAGACAAGGCTAACGGTCACGCCGAAAAAGAGGAAAAAATACCTCTCAGAACTGAAATTGATGCACTCTCCTCTAAAGCGATCTTGTCTCCATCGTTATCTTTCCCCCTTATTCAGATCATTGAAGAGACGCCTTACGCCTTCGAAATTCGACCCTTTCAACTGGAAGATGGGAACAATGCCCTGAAAAGCGATATCCAAAGTCCGGGTTCAATGAAGCTCAATCGATTCGAGCGAACAGCCTACACCGCATCTCTCGTGACTCTGACAGCGCTCAACATAGCTGACGCGCTTACCACCCTACAAGCTTTGAAGTATGATGGATTGACAGAGGGAAATCCGGTGATGAAGCCTTTTGTCAACAATGTGTATCTGTTCACGGCCGTTAAGCTGGGAGTCACAACGTTGAATTATTATCTCCTGAAAAAACTTCATAAAAAAAACAAGACATTGGCATGGGTGCTCAGCATGACCGCCAACCTGGTCATGTCCTATGTCGTCGCCAACAATATCCAAATGATTCGGGATGCGAGAGCGAGATGATGCCGGAGAAAACATCAGCACTCGCTGAAATTGGGGAAGGTTAGGATGGCCATGCCGAAATATTTGTACTACTACCTCTTTCTCGACGGCAAGAAGCGCTTGATGGCCAATCTCCCCTCTCTTCAAAATTTGAAGAAAGACTACATCGAATACATCCTCAAGGTTACTGATTACAACGTATCCGAAGCTTCTGAAATTCTGCAGATATCACCCCCCACTTTGTACAAAAAACTCACCCATTTCCATTTTTCATAAGCTTCTGGTTCATCACGAATTTGGACCACTCAAGCTCTAAGAAAATTATTTAAATTCCATGGTATTTCGGGTATACTGTTAGCACTTTAACGCAATGGAGGCATTCATGAAAAAAGCATTATCTCTATGCCTGTTTAGTCTCTTGCTTTTCAGCCTCATGGCATCTCCCGCACTCAGTCAGTCAGCGGATGATATTTTAAACAAAATGATCGATGCCATGGGTGGCAGGAAAGCCATGGAGGCCATTAATGACCAGACCTCGACAGGGAGCATGGAATTGACCCAAATGGGCCTGTCAGGGACAGTAACCAATTACTTTAAAAGGCCCAACAAGACAAGAATGGATATCGAAGTCATGGGAATGGTCATCACCCAGGCCTTTGACGGCGAAACTGCCTGGATGGTGAATCCTCAAACCGGCAGTTCAGAAGAGATGCCCGAACAAATGGCCGAGTTCATGAAGAGAGATTCCATGGGTGATGCGGCTTACCTTGATCCAACAAAATACGGAATCACCTACACAGCCAAAGGGAAGGAAGAGGTAGACGGGAAAGAGTGCTTTGTCCTGGAACAAAAGTACTCCGATGGATACGTATCAACTCTGTACATAGATGCCAAGACCTATCTGATTTACAAAAGCAAAGGAATGAACATCAACCAGATGGGAGTCGAAGTGGAGCAGGAGAACGTGATGACAGACTACAAAAAGGTCAACGGGTTGATGAGTCCACACACAATGACCATGTACCAGGACGGTGAAGAATTCATGGTCTTTACCTTGGAGGAAGTCAAGTACAACACTGGATTGGAAGACTCTTTCTTCGAAATGGAATAAGATTCCCAGAAAGAATATTAGCCTTTCATCATTTCTGTTTATTTCTTTAGGCCGATGCGGAAATACATCGTATGTGTCATCTGCCTTATATTTCTGCTTTCTGTCTCCTGTGCGATAAATCCTGTTACCGGAGAGCGACAGCTCAGTTTCTATTCTGAACAGGATGAAATCGCGCTCGGTGAGGATACAGACGGCCAGATCAAACGAGTATACGGTGTCTACAATGACCCAGAACTGAACGAATATGTGATGGGTGTAGGGCAGACTCTGGCGCCTCACACCCATCGCCCTCATCTCAAATATCACTTTGCCGTTCTCGATTCTCCGGTAGTGAATGCCTTTGCGGTTCCTGGAGGCTACGTTTACGTCACACGCGGGATTCTGGCTCTGATGAACTCCGAGGCCGAACTGGCGGTCGTCCTGGGACATGAGCTCGGGCATGTCAACGCGCGCCACAGTATTCACCGCATGAGCGAGCAGTTGCTTTTCCAGGTGGGCTTAGCGGTGGGCAGTGCCTTGAATGAGACCTTCGCCAGCCTGGCCGGCATCGCGGGAACAGGAGTCCAGCTCCTCTTTTTGAAATACAGCCGGGATGACGAAAGGCAGGCCGATCAACTGGGCGTGGAATACTCCCGAAAAGGCGGGTACAATCCCGGAGAGATGATCCTCTTCTTCCATTCTCTAGAGGAATTGGGAGATCTCTCAGGAGGACGACAGAGCCTCCCTGGATTCCTCTCCACACACCCCCTCACCGGCGAAAGAATCCAGAACACCAAAGACATGCTGCTTGAAACAGACAGCAAACTGACCGTTGAGCGGAATTCGTACTTACAGAGGATCGAAGGAACCGTGTTCGGCGAAGATCCGAGACAGGGATTTGTCGAGGGAAATGCGTTCTACCATCCCGAGATGCGCTTCTTTTTCACATTTCCGCAAGAATGGAAGCTGCAGAACACCCCGTCTCAGGTGATTATCGCTTCAAAGGAAGGTGATGCCGGTATCATCCTTCAGGCCGAACAGAGCACGGATACGCCTCAAAATTACGGGAGAAAACAGGCTGGCCAGCTCAAGGAAGCAAAACTCATAAAAGACAAGAGCATGAGCATTAACGGGCTCAGTGCCTATCAGCAGCTTCTGGACCTCCCCCAGGAAAACAGTGAGACCATCCGGATGCTCGTCTCCTTCATCAAATTCGAATCGCACATCTACACGTTAGTCGCCTTGAGTACGCTCACAGACTTTGATAAATTCAATTCCGATTTCAACCGTGTCGTGGGCTCATTCCAGAGACTGACAGACAGAACACACCTCAATCGCCAGCCTGCGCGGATAAGACTGGTCAAGGCGGATGGTCGCCTGACTCTTCAGCAGATACTCCAAAGGGCAGGCATGGAAAAGGAGCTCTGGCCCAGATTCGCAGTGTTTAACAATCTGGAGCTCGATCAAGTACCCACCAGAAACAAACTTGTCAAGATTATCAAGTAAGACTCATCACAGTAATTATGACCAAGCTAATTGAGGAAGCTCAGTGTGATGAATGCGAAGGGCTGGCTAAAGCGAAGTGGAAAATTCGGACCCATCCCAGCCTTCCCGAGCCGTTCTTCGAGGGAACCCAACAGACTCGGGTCCGAGGATATGAGTGAGCACGTTATGAACAAACAACCGGTACTGACGATAGCTGAAAGACATCTTATCGTGGCCAATAATAAGCGTGCGGCTGCAGAGTCGAATAAGAAACAGTGTAGGGGAAGCCGTTGAAAATAGGATCACTGGTTGGAGTGGCGGCGTTAAAAATATGACCTGTCAATTACGAATTTCAAGTAGAGGCTTCTTCGAGGACACTGTAGGCTAATTTGAGGGCTCGAAGCCCTTCCTCCCCACTGACCTTGCGCATTTTATGATCACGGATGCAACGGAAAAAATTCTGAAGTTCCTTCTTAAGCGGCTCTTCCTTTTTAATCTTCAATGTCTTGATATCTGTCTGACGACCGTTCAGCGGAAAAGCTTTCACTTCCTGGTCGATGTAGTCAATCGAATAATAAGAAGTGGGCTCGAATATGCGGAGTTTCCTCACTTTTCCCTGATGGACACGGCTGGCGGTCAAGCTGGCAACACACCCCGAACCGAATTCCAAACGGGCATTGGCAATATCGATCTTATCGGACAGGACGTGTATTCCTGAAGATTTGATGACCTTTACCTCATCCTTGATCAACGAGAGAATGATGTCCAAATCATGAATCATCAAATCAAGCACAACGTCGATATCCAGAGAACGTGCAGAAAAGGATCCCAGCCGTTGAACCTCAATAAATTTGGGTTCCGAGATGAGATTTTCGATCGCCTCCACCGCCGGGTTGAACCTTTCCAGATGACCCACCTGAAGAATGTTTCCGTTTTCATTGGCGAAAGAGACAAGCTCCTCCCCTTGTTCGACGGATTCGGTGATTGGCTTCTCAACCAGGACCGATTTCCCTTCCTTTAACAAACGCATGGAAATCGAAAAGTGTTCGGAAGTGGGTGTGGCGACAATACCGGCATCTATCTCGTCCAGCATGTCTTCATAGTTTTCATAGTAATGAACCCCATGACGGTTACCGATCTGCATGGCTTTATTAAAATCAATGTCAGCCACGCCTTTCAACTCTGCTTCTTCCAAGTAGGAGAGGATTCGCGCATGCTGAGTCCCCAGGTAGCCAACGCCGATGATTCCCACTTTCACTTTGTCCATAAATCTAACTCCAAGGACGTTATTATACCTGTTTTCGTGTAAAATCACATCAGTATTATCTGCTCTGCGCCTAGAAATGGAATTTCTGGATGGATTGAGCGGCAGTTAATGATATTATTTGGCCAAGATAACGATGTTGTTGGATTTAGCCAAAGCAATGGCTTCTTCTCTTTGAAAAAAGGCGACTCGGTTGGCTTCCACGCACAGGGCGGCACTCTTGGCATCAATAAGGCTCTGCACAGTGTTCAGGCCGACCGCAGGGAGGTCAACACGCGGGTCTTGATGCGTCCGGCTCACCTTAACCACTGTTGTTCCCTTCCCGGCCAAGAGGCCTCCTCGCTCGATAGTCTCATCCGTACCTTCCATGCCTTCCACAGCCACGATGGCCTTCTCTTTGACGATGACGGTTTGTCCGATATCCAAATCCGCAATCTGCCTGGCCACAGTCCAGCCAAATTTTATATCCGCCATTATACCCTCTGAGGGTTTACTCTCTGTCAAAAGACCCGAATCGCAGAATGCCGAAGCCAGGAACGGAGTAGGATCGATGATCGATATCCCCTGGCTCTCTAAAAATCCGATGGCTGTGTTGAGAAGCGCCGTCGGACTTTTGTCTTTTCCCTTTTCCATCATGGCTATCGCCTTAGGTTCGAGGTTTTCCTTGGCGTAAATCACACGGGGATCGATTTTCCCTGCGAAGAGGGCCGCATGGATATCCTGCTCCCTAAAAAATGAGACAAGTCCGAAGATATCATCCAAACCGAACCAGCTGAAGACATCAGCATTCTCCTCGAGAGAGGGATTGGCAAACCCTTTGATGGCGGCGATGACACAGATGTTATCCTGTTTTTTGGCTTCATCACGAACATGGAAAGGAAAATCACCCGCGCCGCAGATTATTCCGAGTCTCGTTCCCACTTCTCTCCTGCTTTCTTGACGAATCCTCGTTTTGAAGACTCAACGAAATCGATGATCTCGTCCCTGTCTTCGCTGGGTAAAAAATCGGATTTGATTTTTGTCAATGCCTGCTTTGTATTCAAATCCGAATAGAGCAAAATTTTAAGCATCTCCTTGATGGTTTTAATCCTATCCCTGGAGAATCCCCTCCGACGCAGACCCACAGAATTCGTTCCGTATAAAAGAGTCGGTCTGTCTCCGGCGACCCGGCAGAAAGGAATCACATCCTGCGTGCAAACAGAATAGCCTCCTATGAAGGCATGCTTACCGACGCGGCAGAATTGATGGATTCCGCTGAACGGGCCTACAGTGGCATAATCATCGACCGCCACGTGTCCCGCAAGGCTTGCCGCGTTGAGGAAAACGGTTTCATTGCCCACAGAGCAATCATGGGCAACATGTGCATAGGCCATGAAATAGTTATCATTGCCGATGACCGTTTTTCCGCCCCCTTTGATTGTACCCCTGTGAATAGTGCAGAACTCCCGGACAAGGTTCCTGTCCCCGATCATCAAGAAGGTCTCTTCCTTTTTGTATCCCACATCCTGGGGTTCCGTCCCAATCATGGAATAGGGAAAGAAATGACAGTCTTCACCTATTACTGTATGGCCTTCCACGAAGGCATGGGCATCGAAACGGGTTTTCCTGCCTACAGTGACATTCTCGCCGATGATAGAAAAGGGACCAACGAATACACCGGGGTTTAATTGCGCATTGGAGTGGACTATAGCAGAGGGATGAATGAAGATTTCATCCTTGCTCATTCAGATCCTCAAGATTCATGAGTGAAGCCATGACTTCCCCTTCAACGACAACCTCGCCGTCGACGAGCGCCCTGCCTCTGACATGACAGAACCTGCTCTTGAGTTTAATCATCTCCACTTCGAGCCTTAACTGATCACCAGGAACAACCGGCTTGCGGAATTTGGTTTTATCGATCTTGGACAGCAGCGAAATCTTTTTATCAGGTTCGGGGATAGATTTGTAAAGTAGAATGCCTCCCGCTTGGGCTAAGGCTTCAACCACTAAAACACCAGGCATCACCTTAATCGCCGGAAAATGTCCCTGAAAAAAAGGTTCGTTGCAGGTAACATTTTTTATGGCAACAACTGATTTCCCTTCATCGAGTTCCAGAACGCGGTCGATAAGCAGAAAGGGATAGCGGTGGGGAAGCATCCCCTGGATTTGTTCTATGTTTAGAATCCCTTTATTATGTGGTTGCTTTTGAGGCATCATACCTGGTGATGACTTCTTGGGTTAAGTCAATCGTCGGATTGAAATAGATCGCACCGCTTCGGGCAAGGTCAAAAATAATGTCGAGGCCTCTATCTTTTCCGAGTTGCTCGATGATGGGAAGTAACTCGTTCTGCACTCTCTGAAAAAGCCTTTGCGTGAAGGACTGCATTTCTCGGAGCGAATCCTCGGCAAAACGTTTCCTATCCGTACGCTTCTTTTCCAGATCAGACGACATGTTGATCAAAGCTTCTTGAGTGAGTGTTAGCCTTTGGGTGTTGATTCTTGTTTCCAGGTTGCGGATTTCCTCATCGAGCTTAGCCAGCGAATCCTGATTCTTCTTATCCTTATCCTGAATCTGGGCCATAACTCTTTTTCCCTCTGCGGATTTTTCCAGCACTTCCTGAGAGTTGACGACTCCGACTCTGATGGGCTGCTGCGCCAAACCGGTAGAAACCAACATGACCACGAAGAACGAGATAAAGAGTCCTATGCTCCTGCTTCTCCTTCTCATCTTACTCCTCCTAAATATATTCGCACGAGTTTTTTCTAAAAAGTGGTTCCGATAGCAAAACGGAAGTTAAAATGGCTAGTTGTTCGCACTGTCAAGCGGTTATTATATGCGAAAATCAGCCGAAAAGGAACCCTTAATGCCGGAACAAATATCCGGGCTTCGATTCCGGCAGAGGTGTAAATGTTTTTCAGACTGACATTTTGCCACCCTCCATAGGCATTCCCAGCATCATAAAACAGGATGGCATACAAGGGTCCTCCGATAGGCATGATGTACTCAAAGTTGAGGACGAGGGATTTGGATCCGCCGAGAAGCTGGCCTTCCGGTGTCCTGGGGCCGATAGTATAGATATCGTATCCCCTTATCGACCGCTCTCCGCCCAGATAAAACATCTCCCAATAAGGTGGAGGGTTATCGTCCAATGAATGGATAAACTGGTATTCTGCGTGCATCCCGATCGAATGATTGGCGAAGGTAGGTATGTACTGGGCCCATTCGAAGCGGGGCTTTATTAGCCTGATGTTTCCCCCAAAAATGCCGCCCGTAAATTTTGCACCCACCAGGTACAGGGCTCCTCTTGAAGGCGTCAAAGGGCTGTCCACCGTATTCCTGTAGAGAGTAGGGTAAAGATAGCCAATCTTCCAGCTCCCAAAGCCATAGGGGCCATAATAGGAACCATAACCATACGAAGGATACCCCCTTCCATAAGGGTAGTAGTAATCATCATCAAATTCAGTCGGAGATGAGATATCGACCAATTCATACCCATAGGTGATGCTGGTCCGCAAATACCCTCTGATTCGAGCGCCCAGAACAAGGTCAATGCCTCTCCCTTTCCTGTCGTAAAGATAAGGATAGACCATATACCGGCTGTAGATGTTGAATCCCAGAGACATCGGTCTGTCAAAGATGTATGGCTCTGTGAATCCAAAACTGTAGTTTTTTATTCTCTTCCCGTACTGGAACATGAGATCCAGTTTTTCGCCTGCGCCCAGAAAATTCACTGTGCCGTAGCTTACGGCGACAAACGGCCCTTGGTAGCCGCTGTAACCGGCTGTGAATTGGATGTTGTTTCGCTGAAGCTCTGTCACACCGAGTTCGACATTTATTTGGGTGGGATCTTGCGGATCAGGTTCAATTTTGGGTTCTCCCTCCAACTCGACCAGGCCCAGCTGATTCATGCGCAGGATGCTGTCTTTAAACAGGGCAAAACTGAATCGGTCACCTTCACGCAGAAGCATTTCCCTGCGAATAACTTTATCCTTAGTATACGTATTTCCTCTTATTTTAAGCCGGTTGAGATAGGCCACTTCTCCCTCGTATACATTATAAGTCACGTTCACCCGTTTGTTTTTTGGATCAAGACTCTCGACCGGTCGTATCTGAGCGTAGAGGTGACCATAATTTTGGTACAGCTCTCCGATCTCTGTGACGGCATCCTCTCTGATCTTCGTGTTGTAGACATCCCCCTCCTTGTATTTGATAAGAGAGCGCAGATATGTGGTATTGAAAACCTTATTACCCTCGATTTCGATATCCCCCACAAAATACCTGTATCCCGCGTTGACAGGAACGACGATCCGCTTCATGGTCTGTTTTTTAAAGGTTACAGTTCGTTTGTCAAACTCCTCTATCCTGGGTTCCCCGATGACAGCTTCCATGTATCCGTGTTCTTGATATACTTTCTTGAGGTTTTCCAGGTCTTCACTGAGCTTGTTAAGCTTGAAATTGTCTTTTCCCGTAATCCAAGTGATGAGACCGTGCTCCCTGTTTTCCTTGAAGGCCCCTCGGAGAGCACTCTCCGGTATTTTCGGCTTTCCTTCAAAGGTGATATCCCCTACTCTGATTTTTGGACCTTCATCTATCCTGAATTCCACATTCATCTCATTTTGGCCCTGGGGCTTGACTTCGGCTTCCACTTCCCCAGAAGTAAGACCTTTTTCTGCCAAAAGATCTTCTATCGTAGCTTTTATTTTTTGCACCTTATAGGGACTGTAATAGGAATACGGGAGCAGGTATTCATTCTTCTCTTTGAGCTTGTTGACAATATCATCCTCTTTGAGCTTCTTTCCCGTTTTGTACACAATCTCCTTGATGACAGGATTCTCTTCAACGATGATTTTCACGATCTTCCCTTGAGATCCAGTGCTCCGCTCGAACTTGATGTTTGAAAAGAAACCGGTCGACCAAAGAACACGAAAATCCCTCTGTAAGAGATCTTCGCTATAATAATCACCTTCTCTGGAAGAAAGATAATAAAGAATTGTTTCCTTTGTTACTCGGTCATTGCCCTCGATCTCTATCTTCTCTAGGACCTCCTGGCCCATGAGGAAAAGAGGCAAACAAAAGAAAATAAACGTGAAAACCAACTTTCTCATTGTATTTTCCTTATACCATATTGGCATCGAAAAAGCTAGGCACACAGACCCGGCACACAGACCCGGCAGTGAGCATCCCCAAAACCGTGATGACCGGCTTGAGGAATGGCCAGTTTTCCTTTTCCCTCCGGTTAAGGAACCATGTCCACCTCGGACCTTCATACGGTTTTCTCCATCACACAATCTGATCACTCAATACGGCACCTCGAATCTAGCACCATCACAAAAAGAGGGATACGCAAGGCACTGAACAAGATTTCCCATCTCCGTTGTGTCTGTGAATGTGCAGAAAGTCATGCGTCCAAATATTTGGACTACTGAAGACAATTAATCATTCCTTCGACACCCTCGTGACATACACCCAGGCAAGTCCTCTCATTCTTATCTTCAATGTCCACAAAAGTAGAACGTCAAATAGAGGGCAAAAGTTTCAAATCTCCGTTTTCCATGAGATAAGCTTTATGGCAGAATCGAGCGACTTTTTCGTTATGGGTAACGACAATGGAGGACAGCCCTCTTTTCTCATGGAGTTCTTGGATTAGCTTCAGGATCATCACGCCAGTTTTCCAATCCAGATTGCCGGTGGGTTCATCCGCAAGAAGAAGTTTAGGCTCGTTCACCAGAGCACGTGCAATGGCTATCCGCTGCTGCTCTCCTCCGGAGAGCTTAGCCGGCCGCATGGCGGCCTTGCCCTCCAGGCTAACTTCTTTCAAAAGTCCGAGAGCTCTCGACTGGGCTTCAGTCCTCTCGACTCCTCTTATAAAAAGAGGAAAACTCACATTCTCTACGGAAGAGAATTCAGGAAGCAGGTGATAGAATTGGAAGATAAAGCCTATCTTTCGATTTCTGATCTCAGCTTTTTCCTGTTCAGTCTTGGCAAAAACATCCTCACCATCCAATAAAACAGTGCCATGATCTGGCTTGTCCAGAAGACCGAAGAGATTGAGGAGCGTGGTTTTCCCCACTCCGGAAACTCCCATAATGGCCACGAGCTCCCCTTGTGTCAGGGCAAAATTCAAGTCCTGAAAAACATGCAATGTCCCCTTGGGAAGAGGGTATGCCTTACTCAAATCCTTGGCAACAAGAATATTTGTATTATTCATACTTCAACGCATCCACCGGATCTACTCTTGACGCTCTGTGCGAAGGAAACAGCGTCGACAGCAAGCTGACAAGCAGAGTAACTCCGACAATCATCAATAAATCCAAGGGTTGTATCCGGAACGGAACAAAGGGAATCTGGTAGATATCCTGAGGGACCTTGATCAACTGGAAAGTGTTGGCCAGCCAACACCAGATTAAGCCCAGAACGGTCCCCAATCCGGTACCTATGATACCGATCATAGCCCCTTGCAGGAAGAAAATCTTCCGGATGCTTCCCGAGTTCGCACCCATGGCTATGAGAATTCCGATATCGCGCGTCTTTTCCATGACCATCAGGATGAGCGTGGCGATGATATTGAGCGCGGCCACCACTACGATAAGCGTGATGGTAAAGAACATAAGCTGTTTCTCCAGTTTCAGGGCTGAGAAAAGGGATTTATTGAGTTCCATCCAGGTTATGGCCCAGGTATCCGGTGGCAAAAATTCCTTAATCTTCTCAGCGACTTTGGGAGCCTCAAAAATATCTTCGATGCGAACATGTATGATGTTGATTCTGTCTTCAAGGTTGAACATTTTCTGTGCCGCCTCGAGTGAGATCAAAACCGCCTTCGAATCAAACTCATACAACCCGGTTTGAAACAATCCGGTGACAAGAAATCTTTTCCGTTTGGGGAGAGCACCGAGAGGAGACAAGCGGGGTGCTGTTGTCAAAACATCTATGGTGGCTCCAACTCTGGCCCCAATACTGAATGCCAAATCCCGGCCGATGAGTATGCCATCTCTCTTTGCACCAGGAACCGGGATATTGCCCATCTCTAAATCCTGCAGCCAGGGGGACGATTCCTTCTCCAGGTCAAAATCAATACCCCTGAGCATGGCCCCATCATTCTTAATGGCTCCAGAAAGGAGGACTGTTTCGAAAATAACGGGCGACGCACTGATGATACCATCGATGGCCATGATCCGATTCATCAGATGATTGTAGTCTCTCAAGCCCCCTTCAGAATAGTTGCGAACCATGATATGCGATGTGGAGCCGAGAATTTTCTCCTGTACGTCATTCTGAAATCCGGTGATAAGGGCGATGGCAATAATAAGGGCCATCACGCCGATGGTAATGCCCAAAGCTGAGATGAAGGTGATGACCGAGATGAAGGCCTGCTTCCTTCTTGCTGTCAAATACCGCTTGGCAACGAAAAGCTCAAAACTCATGGCTCTAACTATCTATCCTATCAGAAGCAGTTGTAAAACCGAAAGAAAGAACTTTGCCACAGAGATCGTATGTGAGCTTGCATTCATCTGGGCCGCATAAAATGGCTAGCAGGGTTTTTGGCTCTGATGAATGGATACTCACTCTGTTTTCTCTTTCAAAGTATATATGCCAAACACGGATTTGGAAATGCCTGCCGGCCTCTGTATGCATCCTTTTATTCGTGATGGACTAAACCCAGAGCTCATAATTGAGTGATCAGAATGTGTGATGGAGAAAACCGTTTGAAGGCGCGAGGCGGGCACGGTTCCTTGACTGAAGGGAAAGGAGAGCCGAGCCCTGAAACCGAGCCAATTTTTAGCGCCGGGGAAAATTGGTGTGTTTTCACAATCACCATTCTGATCATTCGCAAAATCTCTCATCACAATTTTTAAGATATGCTATTTCGGGCGAAGCAGGGGAAAAAGTATGACCTCTCTTATGGATTTTCTGTTGGCAAAAATCATGACTAGTCTGTCTACCCCTATTCCTTCCCCCCCGGCCGGCGGCAGCCCGTATTCCAATGCTTCGATGTAATCGGTGTCTATCCTGTGAGACTCTTCGTCACCCTTTTCTCGCTCTCTGGATTGCTCCTCAAAGCGCTGCCGCTGCTCATCCGGATCAGACAACTCGCTGAACGCATTGGCCATCTCCATCCCAGCGATGACCAGCTCGAACCTCTCGGCCTCCTCCGGATTATCGCGGGAAGCTTTGGCCAGGGGAGAGATTTCCCTTGGTGGATTTGTGACAAATGTGGGCTGGACCAGGTTAGACTTCACATGCTTATCAAAGATCACATCCAAAGCTTTGGCATAGCTTAAGGCAGTACTCTCGGGAGCTAAGCGCTTGGCCAATTCGATCATCCCCTCTTTGTCATCGAGCCGACTGGGCGCTATGCCGCTGTATTGCGCTATGGCTTCCGTGAACTTTATTCTTTTCCACGGCCTTTTCAGAGAAAGGGTGTGCTCGCCGTAGGGAATATCCTCCTTTCCGAGAAGGGAAACGGCCAGGGAATGGATGAGTTCTTCGGTCATATCCATCATATCATAGTAATCGCTGTAGGCTTCGTAAAACTCAAGCATCGTAAACTCGGGATTGTGCTCAGAAGAAATTCCCTCGTTCCTAAAATTTCGGTTGATTTCATAGACTTTCTCAAAACCGCCCACAGTCAGCCTTTTCAAGAAGAGCTCAGGAGCAATCCTCAGATAGAGTTCAAGACCCAGAGCATTGTGATAGGTTTTGAATGGTTTGGCAAGGGCGCCTCCCGGGACAGAATGCATCATCGGAGTTTCCACCTCGATGTATCCTCTCTCATCAAAAAAGCGCCGGATTTGGGCGATCATGGCACTCCGCAGTCGGAACACCTCCCTCTGCTCAGGATTCATGATCAGGTCCAGAAACCTCTTCCTGTAACGAAGCTCTACGTCTTGAAGACCATGCCACTTCTCGGGTAAAGGATGGAGGCACTTCGCCAGAAAAGTATAATCCGCACATAAAACAGTCAGCTCTCCCGTACGCGTCTTGAATAAAACTCCCTCTACCGAGACAATATCTCCGATGTCAAAAAGGCTGAATAGATCAAACTTAGCCTTGCCTATCTTGTCTTCTCGGAGATAGACCTGGAGTTTAGCCCGGCTGTCGGCCATATGGAAAAAGCATGCGCGCCCCATTTTCCGTATCGAGAGAATTCTTCCGGGCACTCGAATTCCGACCTTTTTCTCCTCGAGCTCATCATGCGTCAGCTCGGCATACTCGGAAACAACATCAAATATGTCATGCGTGACCTCCACCTTGTGGGGAAAGAGGTCTATTCCTTCCTGAGATAGCTTCCTCATTTTTTCACGTCGAACCAGTTCCTGCTCTGTCCTGTCGGAACCGGTTAATTCTAGAAGACCATTATCTTGTTCCAATGCCTTTTTATCAGTCATGTTCGTTGTCCTTCAACATTTCCCGTATAGTACTCGATTGCTTCCGCAAAGCATCCAGGATACCGTTAATAAAATGCGCGGCCTGGTCGCTGCTGAATTTCTTGGCAATTTCGATCGCTTCGTTAATCACGATTGCCGGGGCAAGCTCCTCTTCATAAAACAGCTCAAAAACGGCCATTCGTAATATGTTGCGATCTACGACGGCCATTCGCGACAGCCGCCAGTGTTCTGAAGCAGATTGGATGAGTCTGTCTATTGAGTCTTGATGAGAAGTGACACCCTTGACGAGGTAACCGCAGTATTCCTTAATCTCACGAGAAGCCCTCTTCCCCTTCCAGAATTGATTCAGGACGTCATCAGGATCAGAATCATCAAATTCAAGTTGAAACAGAATCTGCAGTGTGCCTTCTCTGGATTTCCTTCTCTTTCCCATTCATCATCCGCGCGCTTACTCAAGACCAGATTCTCTAAGGAGGTTGAGGGTTTCAACCAGCGCAAAAGCCGCATCGTAACCCTTGTTTCCGGCCTTTGTTCCCGCTCTTTCAATACCCTGCTCTATGGTGTCAACAGTCAAAATTCCAAAGGATACGGGCACAGCCTCTTCCATGGCAATCTGAGCCAATCCTTTTGTGACCTCCGCACCCAGAAAATCAAAGTGGGGTGTATCTCCACGAATGAGAGCTCCCAAACAGATTATACCGTCCACCTTTTTTGTCCGTGCCAGCTTCTTGGCAACTACGGGTATTTCAAAAGATCCTGGAACTCTAAAGATGGAAATATCTTCATCCTCAGCTCCTAGCTTATAAAGCGCATCAAGAGCTCCTTCGAGCAATCTTTCCGATATAAACTGGTTAAAACGGCTTAAAACAAGGCCAACCTTGAGCCCTTTGGCCTGCAGTTTTCCTTGATATGTTTTCATTTGGATCTCCCTTCATTTGCCTTGAAAGTCAGCCTTCCTCTTTTCCAGAAAAGCCTTGGTTCCTTCTTTGCTATCCTCTGTATCACAGGATTTGCCGAACATGTCTGCCTCAAAAAGCAATCCCTCCCCCAAAGCTCTGTCCAGGCCGGTGTTGATAGCAGATATGCTATATTCAAGAGCAAGTGGCGCATTGAAGATTATCTCTTTGGCCAGCGACACACAGGTCGGAATCAATTCCTCATGGGGAACGACTCTATTAACCAGTCCAATCTGGAGTGCTTCTTGCGCATCGATCATCCGCCCTGAAAGAATGAGTTCCATGGCCATTCCCTTGCCGACTAACCTTGCCAGCCTCTGTGTGCCTCCAAAACCTGGGATGAGACCCAGCTTTACTTCCGGCTGGCCCATTTTGGCCTTTTCCGAGGCGATGCGGATGTGACAGGCCAAGGCCATCTCCGTGCCTCCTCCAAGCGCAAACCCGTTCACAGCGGCGATGACCGGCTTTCTCAGATTTTCTATGAGTTTCGTTACCTCCTGACCTTCCAGAGCATAGTCTTTGGCCCTGTTAAAATCGAGTTCGGCCAGTTCACTGATATCAGCCCCCGCAATAAAGGCCTTTTCGCCCGCACCCGTGAGTATGACTGCACGGACATCCGCGCTTTCCTGAACAGACAGAAAAGCTTCATACAGCTCTTTGATGGTTTCGGCATTCAGTGCGTTCAATTTATCGGGTCTGTTGATGATGACCCAACCGATTCCCTCTTCTTTCTTGATCACCAAATTCTTGTATCCCACAGCAACCTCTCCTCTATTTAAATCGAGTCAGCTGATTCTTCTCTCATAGATACGAAACTTTTTGTAGACTTCTCCGCCGATCGAATGGACAAACTTGTTAATGGCGTCGTTGTCCTCCAATTGCCAAGAAGTCTCTCCCCATGCGTAGCCCTTTGCTTTGATGCTTTTCTCAAATTTGGAATACAGAAGATAGCTAATGCCTGAAAGCCTGTATTCTTTGAGAATCCCGAAGACAATTGCACGGACTCCCTTTATTTTCTTCTTGTAGAACAAAAACTTCAGTATCCCAAAAGGAAAGAGTCTCCCGTTCATTTTGATAAGCACCTCGTTATAGTTCGGCAAAGCGAAAGCAAAGCCCACGGGCTTTCCTTTATCCTCAGCCAGAATGATAATATCGGGATCGGCAATCATCTTGAGTTTTTTGGCCATGTGGTCCATTTCTTCTTCAGTCCAGGGCACAAAGCCCCAGTTTTTTTCCCAACCCTGGTTGTAAATATACTTGATTTTCTCCGCTTCCTCTTCGATGTTTTTCAGATTTACTGACCTGAGAGTGACCTGAGTTTTCCTTTCGATTTGATCAACAATTGCCCTGATCTTCTTTTTGACATCTTCGTCGGCCGACATGAAAAAGGCATACAGGTCTTTGGCCTTGGCCATCCCACATTGCTCCATGAGGTCCAAATAGTAACGGGGATTGTAGGGCATCATAATCACGGGAGGGGAATCAAATCCTTCGAGAAGAAAGGCGCACTCATCATTCATGGAGAGATTCATCGGTCCCCTGAGGATGTTCATCCCTCTGTCCTTCCCCCATTCGGCGGCCGCATTCAAAAGATGTTGGGCGACGTCCACATCATTGATGCATTCAAAAAGACCGAAGAAAACGATTTTTTCGTTGTGCATCTGGTTATGGCGTTCATCAATGATGGCCGCAATTCGCCCTGTCAATTTGCCATTTCTGGTGGCCATAAACATATCCATATCGGCATGCTGAAAAAAAGGGTTTTTCTTTCTATCGACCTTTTCTTTAACGTCTATGATGAGAGGTGGTACCCAATTGGGATCGCCCTTATAGATGGTCCAGGGGTACTTGATGAATTTCATCAAATCCTTTTTCGTAGTGACTTTGGCAATCCGAACGTCGCTCACGATAACTCCCTCCTGAATTGATTTATTTTAGCAGATAAAGATTTCTTTTGCACGAACAAATTGGCAGGCAAAGGTTGCCCATCTGCCAGCGAGGGGTGGAATTTGTGTTTGCTAAAATTTTGTGTTAAAAATGGGGATGCTTTCAAGTCAATCTTATAAGGAGTTTAAAGTTGAAAAAAGTGTCGGCATTCAAAGAATTACCCCCAGAAAAATTAGCATGGAGGCTCGACCCTAAAAAGATCCCGTTCGGCTCAAGCGAAGAATGCATGTCCTGCGAAGGTATTATTGGCCAGGAAAGAGCCATTAAATCCATCCAAACCGGCCTGGACATTAGAAGCCTTGGCTACAACATCTTCATCACAGGAATGGTTGGGACCGGCCGAACCACAACCATCACTCAACTTCTGGAAAAACTGGAAAAAGAGGAGAAACTTCCCGACGATATACTCTACGTCTTCAACTTTAAAAATCCCGATGAACCGACACTGATAACTCTTCCGGCAGGGCAAGGCATCCACTTCAAAGAGGCCATGGAACAGCTCATCGAAATGCTAAAAACGAACATCCCAGAACTGCTGAAAAGCAGTTATTACAGTGAAAAGCGCGACAGTATTATCGAAGCCCAGCAAAAGAAATCGAAAGAAATTCTCAAAATATTCGAAGACGAAGTGGCCAAAGAAGGGTTCTCGGTCATTCAAGTTCAGATGGGCCTCTATGTCAAGCCAGACCTCATTCCTGTCATAGAGGGAAAACCCACCCCGTTCAATCAACTGGAGGCCCTGGTTAGAGAGGGAAAATTCGCAAAGGAAAAACTGGAGGAACTCAAAGAAAAATACGACCAGTTGACAGATAAGCTGGAAGCCATTTTCAAAGAACTCAAGGAAACGGAAGAAGAGACCCACAAACTCCTGCGGCAGTGGGACGAGGAGTCCATAACGCCCATCATCAAGGGTGCCATAACCGGAATCAGGACCCATTTCCAATTTGACGTCATCAACGATTATCTCGATGACGTGGAAAGAACTCTAATAAGACAGATCAATTTGTTCAAGGGGCAACCGCCGCAGCAACAGCCACAGCAGGCTGGAAGGGAAATCAAACCAGAACCCTTCTTGGAATACCAGGTAAATCTGCTCATCGACAACTCGGAACAAAAGGGCTCGCCGGTCGTGATGGAAACCAACCCCAACTATATCAATCTTTTTGGGTCTATCGAATCATCCATAAATCGATTCGGCATGATGCAGACCGATTTCACCAAGATCAAGCCGGGATCTCTCTTGAAGGCCAACGGTGGCTATCTGGTCATCAACGCGCTGGATGCACTCATCGAGCCCGGCGTATGGCCGACTCTCAAGAGGACACTCCGCAACCGACAGCTGGAGATACAAAATTTTATGTCTGTCTACTTGGTCACGACCAGCCGTCTCAAACCTCAGCCCATCGATATCGATGTCAAGGTTGTCATGATCGGAGATGCCCGGATCTACAACATTCTCTATTTCATGGATGAAGACTTCAAGAAAATATTCAAAATCAAGGCAGAATTTGATTCAGAGATGGACAAGGATAAGAAGACCCTCCTCGAGTATACGGCCTTCATCAAAAAAATAACTGACGAGGACAAACTCAAGCCATTCGACAGAGAGGGAATGGCCACCATTATCGAATACGGCACAAGGATTGCGGGCAGGCAGAAAAAGCTCACTACCCGATTCAACATCATTGCAGACGTTATTTGTGAGGCCAATTATTGGGCAAAAAAAAATAAGGCCGACACGGTGTCTCGTGACCACGTCAATATGGCCATTCAAGAGCGTTTTGACAGAGTAAGCCTCATTGAGGATAAGATTCAAGAAATGATAGAAGAAGGCACCATCATGATCGACACCAAAGGAAGTGTTGTCGGACAGGTGAACGGTCTTTCTGTCTATATGATGGGAGAATTTTCCTTTGGCAAACCCACCCGCATTACGGCCTCGACGTCAGTGGGAAGAGCAGGCGTGATCAACATCGAAAGAGAATCGGATATGAGCGGGAGAACTCACAACAAAGGGGTTCTCATCCTGGGTGGTTACCTCAGGGGAAAATATGCCCAGGATAAGCCCTTCTCTCTATCCGCAAGCCTGGCCTTCGAACAATCGTATTCCGGCGTGGATGGCGACAGCGCCTCATCGACTGAAGTCTATGCCATCCTCTCCAGCCTCTCCAAACTGCCTTTGAGACAGGATATCGCTGTCACCGGTTCCCTCAATCAGAGAGGAGAGATCCAGCCCATTGGAGGGGTTAACGAGAAGATCGAGGGTTTCTTCGACGTGTGCAAAGCCAAAGGCCTCACAGGAAATCAAGGCGTCATAATCCCCCATCAAAACGTCTCCTATTTAATGTTGAGAAAAGATGTGATCGCCGCGGTAACCGAAGGCAAGTTTCATATCTTCCCGGTAAAGACGATAGACGAGGGGATCGAAATACTCACCGGAGTAAAGGCCGGGAAGAGGAAAAAAGATGGGAAATTCGAAGAGGACACGGTCAACCACCTGGTTGATAAAGAGCTGCAGCGTCTGGCCATGAGTTGGAAGACTTATGCCCAAAACGCCGAAAAAAACAAACAGTGAATTATTCATAAATCACAGATCACCCCCCACAAAGGGTTTTAACGAATAATTCAGCTGCGTTACAGTGATGTGAGCCTTTTAAGTTTAGAAATCTCCTCCAGTGTGAGATGACGCCACTGGCCTCGTTTCAAATTTCTCAAATTCAGCTCCGCGAACTGTATCCGCTTAAGTTCTCGGACAGGATGTCCGATGGCTTCAAACATCCTTCTCACTTCGCGCTTCCGACCCTCCGTAAGCTCAACCCTGATCAGGGCGCTCTTCGATCCGGATTTAAGGAGCCTCACCTTGGCCGGAGCTGTTTTTTTCCCGTCTATGCGGATCCCTCTTTCCAAGATGTGAAGTCGCGATCGTTCCGGAATATTTTTCACTTTCACCACGTATACTTTTTTAATCCCGTAACGGGGATGAGTGAGACGATAGGCCAACTCTCCATCATCGGTCAGCAAGAGAAGCCCTTCGCTGTCAAAATCCAACCTCCCCACAGGGAATACACGGCTTTTCAAACTGGGAATTAAATCCAGAACTGTGGGTCTCTTCGACGGGTCTTTCAAGGTCACAAGATAGCCAGGCGGTTTATTTACCATCAAATATTGGAATTTGTCTTTGAGTCTGATCTTTTTCCCATCGATCCTAATCACATCTTTTTCATCATCGACCTTAGCCCCAAGAACCTGGACGACTTCGTTGTTCACGCTTATCCGACCTTCGGTAATCAGCTTATCTGCCTCTCTCCGCGATGCTACGCCAGCCTTGGAGAGAAACTTATTCAACCGAGTGATCATTGTCTATAAACTATTATGACCTCTGAAGTGTGGCCTGCATCCTATTTCCTGATGTGATCAGGAGCTGTCAAAAAGTGAACAGAATTCTCCGGAAAACTGTCTGATCCTGAGTAAAATCAAAAATAGAAATTCAATCCCAAATGAAAAGTAAAGTTTTCAACCTTGAGGTCATCGTCGACAATTTTTAAGCCCACATGGTTGTACTTGCCTTCCCCAAGGAGGGAAAAATTCCTTCCCAAATGCAGCTCCAATCCTAGGCCGACATTGTATCCAGAGTTGCTGTCGTCGCCAAGGTTCTTGATTTCGGCCGAATACCTGCCGTAACCGACAGTCAGAAAGGGATTCACCAGCGGAAAGGGAAGAAAAAGCCTCAGGCTCAAGCCGAGATGGTTGTAATCAATCTTGCGATCATCCAAATCGATATCAGCGACGCTGATGTTGTGGGCTGCCTGATAGTAATTCCCCTCAATGGCGAAAAAGAGAATCCGAAAGCCCGCCCTAACACCGTAGAGGAAGGCAGTATTTCTGTCGAATTCCAGGTCTTTAAAATCAAGCTGCTGGGAGGACCATCCACCCTGCAGACCGATGTAGAAAAACTTATCGCCGTAGGCATTAGCTCCTATCCCGAGGAAGAAAATTAAAGCCAGGAAAACGATTGCATATTTTTTCAACTTTTCCCCCTCTAATAGAGTCGTGGTTTGGCCAGAATTTCGAGAACTCTGAGATCAAAAAAGTTCTGAGCGTGGGCGGGAAGCAGGACAAGCGCCGTATCGGCGCCCTCGGCCGTGCCTCCCACAGAAATACAAGGGATCTGTGTCGATGCCAAGCCGGCATCTGCTGCCATGAGAGCGATCTCGATAGCCACCTTCGTTCCTTCGCCAAAAGTCCGCAGCGTGAAAGCCATGATTTCTTCCAGCTCATATGTGCCCAGCTTCTTCCTGACAGCCCGGCCTACACCGCCGAAAGCGTGCTGACAGGTAAGGATCTGTGCCCCCGCTGCCTCGATTTGCATGCGGAGTTCTGGGCGCAACTGCTGATGGTCTGGCTTGGTGAAGCCCGTGGAATGAGTAACCACAACGACATTCCTTTTGGCCATTAGCTTGGCGGCCATCAGCCCGGTCTCTCCTGAAGTGGAGGCCACCAGAATGCACTGGATGTCCAACTCCCCGGCTCTGCTGGCTGCCGCCTCCAGAGTTTTTTCCGTGTTTGTCTTTCCAGTGTGCTCATGATAAAGGCATGGGGCCAATAGCTCTCCTTTGATTGTCTTTTTGGAATCGTTCATTCCACATCCTCCTCTAATAATGTTCAGCCTTCGATGCAGGAGAGCAAAGGGTGCGGAAATCAAAACAACCGCAGCAGAATCGAGTCCCTCCCTCCATCCGGTCTTTGCTCTTCGAATTTCCTATCGACTCGGGGGAGTCAATAATATTTTAAGCGTTCCCGGCTCTCGAGCCAAGGCAAAGGCTTCGTCGCTCCTTTCTAAAGGGTAATCCCCATCGATAAGGTCATCGACATTTATCTTTTTTTGTTCGAGTTGGTTTAAGGCTTCTGGAAAAGGGCCACACCGGGACCCAATGAGGTGAATCTCATCCACAACAACTTGAGAAACATCAATCTGAGATTTCCCATGAAATGTGCTCTTGAGGATAACCGTCCCCTGGGGGAGCACCAGACGAAGCGCCTCTTCGAGGCCATTTTTATTTCCGGTCGCTTCAACCACCACTGAGAACTGTCTGTCCAACCCCATCCCGTTCTGATGAGTTGCGATGCCCCGTTGTTTCAAAATATCAAGATTTCGGGAGTGCTTCCCCACACAGGTGACATTCTCCGTGTGCTGCCTCATGATTTGGGCCACCAGCAAACCCAGTTTTCCGTCGCCCAGGATAAGGGCCTTTTCCTCGTTGCCGATTTTAATCCTGTCAAAAAACTCTAGAGCAGCGGCCACAGGCTCTGTGAAAACCGCCTCATAATCTGACAAGGAATCCGGAACGGAATAGCAATTTTTCACCGGCAGTGTGAGGTACTCAGCAAAAGCTCCATCCTTGTTCAGTATTCCCAAGACATTTCGTCTGGAGCAGTGCTTCGTAATCCCCTCACGACAGAGGTCACACTGGCTGCAATAGATGTTGATTTCACCGACAACTCTTCTTCCGATCCACACTTGATCTGCGGCAAACTCAACCCTCCCGACAAACTCGTGCCCCAGGATGCCCTCGAAATGCATGTAATCCTGGGTCAGCTCCAGATCTGTGTTGCATATGCCCGCCTTGTGAACCTTGATCAATACCTCATCGGCCAAGGGGGTTGGTTTGGGAACATCCTCTACCCGGATCTTTCCATCTTTGACGATAACGGCCTGCATACTGCACCCATTTTTATTATTCCAATCCTGCATGTCAATCCCCTCCGCAAAATACGTATCGAAAGCACTGGTAACCTGAGGCGGTCTCAGAAACAGGGCTCATCATTGAGTGATCAGTTTATGCGCTGCTGAGAACCTTGTGAGGACCCCAAAAGGAGGAATGAATGTCTCACACGATCATCCCTCCTTAAATACGGCCGGTTCCCCTTTGTTTTTATAAAAGTCCAGGATAATGTAAAATATGGAAGGACGAGGAAAATCAGACATGGCAAAAATCCAGTTCAGCGAGTCAGTGGGGATTGCCCTGAGCTCATTCTGGACAAACAAACTCAGAACTTTTCTGACTTTGCTGGGAATCATCATCGGAGTTTTGACGATCGTTGCCGTCATCTCCATCATACAGGGGCTAAACGACTTCGTCTACGATAAAATCGCTATGTTTGGAAGCAATGACTTCTCCGTCACCAAGATGTCTTTTGGAATCAGATCTTTGAAAGACTGGCGGGAACAGCTCAAACGAAAAGACCTCACTTTAGAAGATATGCGACTCATCCGGAGAAACTGTCGATCCTGCGAGCTCGTGGGTGCATCGGTGGACACATTGAGGACTGTCACTTACCGAAACAAATCCCTAAAAAATGTCGGTATTACCGGGCAGACTCATGTCGATCATTTAATCGGAGCGGTGATGGAGCTGGAACGGGGGAGACACATCCGGAAAGAGGATGAAGACAATTCGCGGTATGTCTGTCTGATCGGGGCAGATGTGGAAGAGCATTTGTTCCAGGGGCAAGACCCGGTGGGCAAGCATCTTAGGATTGGCTATGCAAGGTTTCTAATCATAGGCCTCGGAGAGAAAAAAGGCAAAATATTCGGGGAAAGCTTAGACAACTATATCATCATACCTCTATCAACCTTCAACAAAATTTACGGGATGAGACGGAGCATCAGAATCAATATCCACACATCATCCCCGGAAAAGATGGTCGTGGCCCAGGAGGAAGTCCGTACCATTCTCCGGTCGAAGCGACATCTGCCGTTTAACGAGGATGACGATTTCAGCTTCATGACGGCGGAGACGTTCATCCAGCTTTACCAGGATATATCCAGCGGCATCTATGCGGCCATGATCGCGATTTCATCCCTAGCTCTGTTGGTGGGAGGGATTGTGGTCATGAACATCATGCTGGTCTCTGTCACGGAACGGAGGAATGAGATCGGCATTCGCATGGCGGTGGGGGCACGCCGTCGAGATATTCTGATTCAGTTCCTGATCGAATCGGCAACAATTGCGGCCACAGGCGGGATCATCGGAATTGTGCTGGGGTTTTTATTGGCCAAAGCTATTTCGATGGCCACATCTATCCCATCCACTTTAAATCCCACCTCCATCGTGCTTGCTGTTTGCGTTTCAGCATCGGTCGGCATTTTTTTCGGCCTGTATCCAGCCAATAGAGCTGCCAGACTCGATCCTATAGACGCGTTGAGGTCTGAACAGTGAGAAAAGGCATATTTCGCGAAATCGTGGATATGGCCCTGGATTCCCTCAAAACTCACAAGCTCCGGTCTTTTTTAACGCTGATAGGCATCATGATCGGAGTGCTGTCAGTGATAGGGATGGTCTCCGTCATGCAAGGCCTGAACAGATCTTTCCTCAGCCAGCTGGAGGAGATCGGTACAGACCTTATTTCAGTCAAGAAATTCACCCCGGGCATCAGTAATGACAGATTGACCGAGGAAGAGAGACAACGGAAAGATCTGACCTTTGAGGACGCCCTGGCAATCGAGAAGGAATGTTCGTTGGTCAAAGCGGTTGCTGTCGCCCTCCCAGCCCGGATTTTCATGCCCGTTCCAGTCAAGTACCAAAACATCAAATCCGAGGAATCGATCATCCTGGGCATGAACGCCCAATGGGCTCATGTCTTTAAAATTTACACCCCGCAGGAAGGTCGATTTCTCACCTCTTTCGATATCCAGCACAGGACCAAGACGTGTGTTTTAGGTGCCGAGGTGAACGAGGTTCTCTTCCCTCATACCCAGGCAGTGGGAAAGGAAATTCGCATTGGGCCGACCAAGTTCACGGTTGTGGGCGTACTCGAGAAAAGAGGCTCAATGTTCGGCAAGCATCAGGATAACATCGTGGGCATTCCGATCACCACACTGATGAAACACTTCCCCTATGATTTTGAAGATATCGAAATCATCGCTACACCCAATAAACCTGGTTATATCCTGCATACCATAGATCAGATTGTCAATGTCCTGAGGAAAAGGAGAAATGTGCCCTTCGATAAACCCAATGATTTTGTCATCCTCACTCAGGATACACTCATCAAACTTTTCAACCAGGTATCAGGAGCGATTTTCTTCGTCTTGATCGCTATCGCCTCCATATCTCTCCTCGTCGGCGGGATCGGAGTCATGAACATCATGCTAGTTTCTGTCAAAGAGAGAACGCGTGAAATCGGGATTCGCAAAGCCATTGGAGCACGTTCCTCTGACATCATGAAACAGTTTCTCATAGAAGCCATATTCCTAACGGGGACAGGTGGAGTCATAGGTATTCTGACCGGATTCGCTCTTGCCTTCATCATCCAGAGGGTCACGCCACTCCCGGCGACTGTCACGTTCTGGTCCGTTTGTCTAGGATTTTGCGTGGCCGTCGCCGTAGGTCTTTTTTTCGGAATTTTCCCCGCTCGAAAAGCGGCCAGACTGGACCCCATCATCTCGCTCCGCTACGAATAAAACATCTCCGGCTCCTAAAAAGATCATATTCGTCGGGATCTATGATCCTATTTCCATCTCGAGCCGTTTCGCTGCTTTTTTATGTCTGCTCAACTTCCACTGGGTCGGTGTCGACACAACGCTGAGCACTACTGACCCAGGCTGATAGATGATATGCGGCAGCGGATCTTATGGCAAATACGGGTATTGATTGTTTATTCCAGATAAAAACCCGAGCATAAAGTCTTCGGATTGCGTGCACAATAGGCAGTTATTTCTTCTGTATATTCTCCGAATAAGGGACCATTATTCATCTGATGAAAGTTTATTTCATTATTTGAGTTATTGATTTCCAATAATTTGACTGCTCCGTTTTTGTCTACACAAAAATCCAGCGCCAGTACTCTCGTGTAATGATTCATTTTGGCAACTTCGACTGCCCATTCAATGATTTCACTGAATTGAGGGACTCTATCTGTCTCTTTGAAAATAACCGAATTGTAATCCTTATAAATGCTGCCATATTTATCAATGGCGAAAGCATTGAGTTTTCCGGTGTTATCAATTCCTCGGGAAATCCCTCCGGAGGCCTGGTTATCAACGACCGCCCCTTTTTTCCCCATACGCAGCACAGATTGTAAGGGAACAATATCTTCGGACAAAACAGATCTGTAGGTAAAAACTCTCACAGTGTTCACTGAGCTCGGATTGAATTTTTTAAAAAAGTCGTGTTGTTTGACATACTCTTGGACAATATAATTTCGGCCATACCGTTGGGCGAGATGCTCTAGCGATAGAATATTATTATGCGTATCAATAAATTCACCACCCCTTTTCTCAAATACATTTACATCCTGCCCGCCACCCGATTTAATTGTCTTTTTGACAACTAATTTTGAATGTGGATTTACCCGTTCACTAAAGGCATCGGCTGCAAGGCGTATATTTTCATAGTTATGGCCATAAAAAACGCCTTCTATATTCCTGAATATTGCTCTCGGGATTAATTCAGAGGGGTACAGTTTGTGGTACATATTCTTGTCTGCATAGGGGGTAACAAACATAAAATCATTTAACCTTGGCTCAATGTCTGTGAAATAAATACTTTCGGGAATGAAATGTTTATCATTTTTGCCCGATATGCTCGAATACACTTTATACCATCTGCTTTTATTGAAGTAGGTGTGCTGTCTCCAATAGTCTAAATGCTCTTTTAATCCATTTTTGTCATAATTGATCAAGCCTTGTCTTTTCAAATTCTGGTATATGGCATTGATTTTCTTGTTCAGAATTTTGTTGATTCTGAATTTCCAAATTTCGTAGACGATGTGCTTGTTCACTCGGTTCATTTTCAAACCTCAAGCCAGGAACATATAAGGCGATAATCAATTCTCATCCGCAGGAGTCATGGATCACGAATAGCCATGAATGCCCGCAACCTCTCCAGTTTCCTTTTATTTCAGAATACATAAATTCGTGATGAGGGTCAACATTGTGAATTGCAAATCAAATGAGTGCCAAGGATGCGGTCTCAGCGGCAAATGTCTGCCTCCGATTACCCACACAGGTTGGAGATTTTGTTGAAAGACATGCTATTCACCGCATGCGCTTCCAGAGGAGAAAAATTTCGCACTCTGAAATCTGGTATTTCAAGATATCAAAGTCTGTCGACGATGGTCTGGCGGGCTCCGTCGAGGGCAGCCTGAAGCTTCTCAGGCCTGGTTCCTGTGAGCTCGACAAGAGAAGGCCGTCCTCCGCCTTTTCCGTCGATCAACGGAGAGAGGAGGGAAATAAGCTCCCGCATATCCAACTCCAGACTTTCAGAGCAGGCAAGGATGAGATGAGCTCGCCCTTCACGCTTTGTGCCGAAAAGAGCCACGTATTCGCCGCTGTGGATGACGTGAAGAGCCAAGTTTCTCAGTTGATCGGGAGGCTTATCATCAAAAATCTGTACTATGATTTTCCCTTCAGCACCAAGGATAATTTTTTGGGCCTCAAAACGGGCGAGATTGTCCTGTGATTTTCGGTATTTCTTCTTCAAATCCTTAAGTTCGGCAAAGAGCTTGTCAATTGTACTCATGACATCGCCCTCCCCTACCGTGAAACGGATGGCCACCTCACGGAGGATTCTGTTTCGCATGGAATAGTCAATCAGTGCCCGCAAGCCACAGACAAATTCAAACCGGAGGTTTCCCCTGATTCTATCCCACTTGAGAATTTTGATCAGACCTATCTCTCCGGTTTTCTGGGGGTGAGTCCCTCCGCAAGCCGAATAATCGAAATCGGATATCTGCACCACGCGAATATGCCCTGCCTTCTGCGGTTTTTTCCTCAGGGGAACAGTCTTGACCATATCCTCAGGAGTAATGTACGTGCATATTTCCTCATCCTGAAACACCACTTCATTCGCCAGTCTCTCCACTTTTTCCACTTCGTCTTCGGTTATCTTTTTCATATCTATTTCGACCGTCGATGTCGACTTTCCGAGATGGAAGGACACTGTTTTGCCGCTCAAGAGGGTATGAAAACATTGGGAAAGTATGTGCTGGCCAGAGTGTTGTTGCATGTGATCGAAACGGGCTTCCCAATCAATGATTCCTCTCACCATATCGACTTGGACATCGTCCTTCAAGACATGGAGAATCTTCTCCTTCTCCTCAACCACATCGACGACTTCTATGCCGTTGATGTATCCTCTATCAGCAGGCTGTCCCCCAGATTCAGGATAGAAGCACGTTTGGTCGAGAATGAGCGCCGGTCTAGATTGACGTGTTTCACGCCCAATAACCTTGGCCTCAAATTCAATCTGATAAGGATTGTCGAAATATAATCTTTTTGTTGTTTCGGACATTGTGCTTTCCCCTAAACGTCATAAAAAAACAAAACACTCGCCACATACAATCGCGTCAGCCAGCCTATTTGGTCTGGTCGATAGCATCGCAAATGCGTTTTGTGAGTTTAAAATGCTTTTTGGTAAATTTATCCAGGATTCCGATTCCCTGGGCCCTGACAAGTTTTACACCAACCTCTTCAGCCAGAGGCGAAGAGCCTTTGGGGAGGTCGATTCCGGCATCCTTGGATAAAAAGTACAGACGCTTCAAGAACTCGGCACGGGCGAGGATAGACGCAGCGGCAACAGCCAGGTCAGATTCTGCCTTTGGTTTTTGTATGAGTTCGATGTTTTTCCCCTTTTTCATAAGGGCGTTCAAAACAAACGCTTTATCTCCAAACTGATCCGTTACGACAAGAGAACAAGGCACATCCTCCAGGATATTCTCGATCACACGCGAATGAGCCCAGGCAAGCAGACGGTTTAGGTTTCTGAGCCTTTCGTAGAGTTCGTTGTATCTTTCCGGACCGATGGCGACGACGGAATGCGTGTATCCACTTCTGATGATTTCGGCCAATTCCCTGACTCTTCCATCAGAGATACGCTTGCTATCCTTGACTCCGATCTCTCGGAGCACTTCATCCTGTCCGTCAGGGAGAAATACACCCGCGACAGTCAAAGGCCCGAAATAATCGCCTTTTCCCGATTCGTCCGTCCCGATGTGCCCCTTTTCTTCCGGAAAGAGTCCTGGTTGTCTCATGTGCTTATGAAAGCAGGTTTCGCGCCTTTGCCTCTTTGATCAAATCATCCCGGAAATTCGGGTGAGCGATGTTTATCAAGGCTTTTGTTCTCTCTTTAAGGTTCTTACCGTGCAAATAAGCCACCCCGAATTCTGTGACCACATACTTGACATCGGCTCTTGTGGTCACAACGCCCGCTCCCTGTTTCAGGTGAGGGACAATTCGCGACATCTCCCCCCCTTTGGCCACCGAAGGAAGGGCGATGATGGGTTTGCCCCCCTTAGAATGAGCCGCACCGCGGATAAAGTCGACCTGCCCGCCAAAACCGCTGTAAATGTAAACCCCTATGGAATCCGAGCAGACCTGGCCAGTGATATCCAACTCGATGGCAGAATTTATGGCGACCATGTTGTCATTCCGAGATACGTTGAAGGGGTGGTTGGTGTAATCTGTAGGATGGGCCTCGAATATCGGATTGTTATCGGCGAAATCATAGAGCCTGTCTGATCCGAGTAAGAACGTCAGAATTATTTTATAGGGATGGAAGGTCTTCTTGGCTCCTGTAATAATCCCTGTTTCAATGGCTTCCATCACGCCATCAGATACCATCTCTGTGTGGACACCCAGATCCCGTCTCCCTTTGAGCGCAGCCAAGACCGCATCCGGAATCCCACCGATTCCCAGTTGTAAAGTGGAGCCATCCTCTATGAGTTCTGCAATGTAGCTCCCAATCTTCTTCTCGACTTCGCTAAAGGGTTTCTTCTCCAGCTGAGGGAGAGCTTCCGAGACCTCAACAACCTTATGTACCCGCGAGACATGGATGAATGAATCCCCCAAAATCCTGGGCATCTTTTCATTGACTTGAGCGATCACGATTTTTGCCGTCTCAGCCGCAGCCTTAGAAGCCAAAACCTCGACACCGTAGCTCATGAATCCATGCTCATCTGGAGGCGAGAGATGAAGAATGGCCACATCGAGAGGCATCTGGTTCGTGTAGAACAGGGCTGGAATCTGGTGAAGAAAAATGGGAACATAGTCTGCACGTCCTTCGTTAATAGCCTTCCGGTCAGCAGGACCCACGAAAAGGGAATTGTGCCGAAAATGGCCTTCCATTTCGAGCCTGGATAACGGATCTTCCCCCAAAAGAAGCACATGAACCAGTTCGACATCCTCCAGCTCGTCCTTTCTCTCAGCGAGTGCATTCATCAAGACATAAGGAGAGGCCGCATTTCCGCTTATATAGACGCGATCATGGCTCTTGATTAGAGATGCCGCTTCTTCTGCTTTGACAAGCTTTTTTTTATAATCTTCCACCCAGCTCATGTCATTCCTCCATACAGGCTGACCTTAATGTGTGCGTATAAAAGTATTTTTTCAGTTTTACTGTTTTATGCTTTGGTTTTCGATTTCGTCTTCGGCTTGCTCTTTTTTGAACGAAGATACTTGTCCATCTCTGTCGCAGCGATCCGAGCATCACCCATGGCTAAGATCACAGTCGCGCCCCCTCTGATGATATCTCCGCCTGCATAAATACCTTCCATGTTCGTGGCCATGGTATCCCAGTTGACCTCAACATTTCCCCATTTGCCGACTTCCAACTCCGGGGTCGTTTGCCCTATCAACGGGTTGGAACTGTTGCCGATGGCCACAACAGCCATATCAATCTCCATGATAAATTCCGACCCTTCAATGGGTACCGGCCGGCGCCGCCCTGAATCGTCCGGTTCGCCGAGTTCCATCCGGAGACATTCCATGGCCTTAAGGTTGCCCCTATCATCCCCGATGAAATGCGTAGGCGTCGTCAGAAAGTGAAATTCGATACCTTCCTCCTCCGCATGGTGCACTTCCTCAACCCGGGCCGGCATCTCTATTCTGGATCGGCGGTAGACACAGGCCGACAATTCAGCTCCCAACCTTTTAGCCGTTCTGACAGAATCCATGGCGACATTACCACCCCCGAGTACGGCCACTCTTTTCCCAAGAAAAACTGGGGTGTCATAGGTCGGAAAGTCATAAGCCCTCATCAGATTCACCCGGGTCAGATACTCATTGGCTGAGTACACTCCGACAAGGTTCTCCCCAGGTATGCGCATAAAGTTCGGCAACCCTGCTCCAGTCCCTATGAAAAAGGCTTCGTAACCTTCCCTTTTCAAATCTTCGATGGTCGCTGTCAATCCCACTACAAAATTCGTTTTTAATTCGACGCCCAAGCTCTTGAGGTAATTGACTTCAGCTTCCAATATGCTCTTGGGTAGCCTGAACTCGGGAATGCCGTAGACCAAAACTCCGCCGGCCACATGGAGGGCTTCGAAGATGGTCACATCATGACCCTTCAGAGCAAGATCTCCGGCGACAGTCAAACCGGCAGGTCCTGCTCCGATCACAGCCACCTTGCGCCCTGTCGGGGAAGCGAGCTTTGGCACAGCCACCTTTCCCGTATCTCTCTCGAAATCCGATACGAACCGCTCGAGATTCCCGATGGCGACCGGTGTCCCAGTGGCTCTCTTCAAGTTACAGACCGCCTCACACTGGGTTTCCTGCGGACACACCCTGCCACAGACTGCTGGAAGAGCATTCGTCTCCTTGATCAACCTGGCACTCTTGACCCAATCTTCGATTTCAATGAGCTTGACAAAAGTGGGGATGTCAATGCCTACGGGGCAACCCATCACACACTGAGGATTGGCGCAATCCAGACATCGTTTGGCTTCCTCCACCGCGGCTTTAGCGCTTAGGCCTTGGTTCACTTCGAAGAAATCCTGATTTCGTTCGAATGGATTTCTCTCCGGCATCTTCTGGCGGGATATCTTCATCCGTTCCTTCACAGGAATGGACTTCCGCAATTGTTTTCGCCAGTCCTCGTTATATCTGGACCTGAGTTTCTCTTTCATTTCTGGTGGCATTGTTTTATTCTTTTCAGCCATTGTTCACTCTTTTCTGTCTGTGTTCTTTAAGGAAAATTCTTTTTCTCCCAAAAACACAAGGACTTTATCTCATCCTCGAAATAAGACTTTCTCCGGATAAACAATTCCTCCCAATCGACTTGATGACCATCAAAATCCGGACCATCCACGCAGGCAAACTTGGTCTTTCCTCCCACCGTAACCCGGCAGGCCCCGCACATCCCCGTCCCATCCACCATGATTGGATTGAGACTGACCCACGTTTCGATGTTGTAAGGCTTCGTTGCCTCAGAACAGACGTACATCAGATAGGTGCATCCGATAGCTACGGCGCGATCAATCCGGCCCTCCTTTTTCAAAACACTTTCCACTGTCTTTGGGATATATTCTTTGCAATCATAGTGGCTATCCCTTGAGGAGATAAAAAACTTATCGCTCACGGCCTTCAGCTTATCCTCCCAATAAAGGAGGTAATTGGCTTTGACATCTAAAACCGTGATGACTTTATTTCCAGCGTTTTTCAGTGCTCTAGCAATAGGATAGATAGCTGCGATGCCAAAACAACCTCCAGCTAAAACCACTCTCCCGAATTTCTCAATTTTTGAGGGCCTGCCCAGTGGACCGACAAACACAGGAACTTCATCTCCCTCTTCCAACATAGACAGTTTATGTGTTGATGTCCCTACGACGAGAAAAACCGAAGTGACGGAGCCTTTTTCGGTATCCCAATCACCGATTGTCAGAGGTATTCTCTCTCCAAAGTTATCGACCATGATGATGACGAATTGACCGGGTTTACATTTCCGCGCTATCTCCGGGGCTTCCACCTCAATAAGGTGGATATTGGGTACCAACCGCTCTCTTTTTAGAATCTTTGCCATAACTATCCTCTTTTAATTTTCACAGGTATAACATTGTTCATATCTTTATCTGCAGATAAGGGAAAAAGCAGAGAAGCTGCCGATTGAGCTGAATTTTCACTCAAAAGATAATAGACTTTCAAAATACCGGATGGGATTGAGGCAGATATTTTTGCCGCACCATCCATTTTTCCGTTTTCAGATATGACCTGAACGGGATCTCCATCGACGATCTCTAATTTCTTTGCATCCTCAGGATTCAATAGAACAGATCGAGAATTCCTGATAAGGCCAAGCCCCCTGACCTCCTGACTCAGAGTTAAGTTCCTGTAGTAGTCCAGACCATAGTCCACAATAAGGGTGAAGGGAAATTTCCGGCTTGTTTCAACCTTTTTGAGCACAAATTTAACAGGAGCCAACTTCTTCTCTTCCTGATGTTGTTCCTTCAGAAAAAAATCTGATCCCTTTACCAAACGCGCATCAGTGGCATCAGCAAACAGCGGATTCTCTTTCCTGATTTCTTTCAGAATATCCGATGGATTCTTGTAGCTGAAGCTTTTTGCCTTCATTCTTTGAGCAAGTTCGGTCAGAATCCACCAGTCTGGCTTAACATCTTCTGCCAATTCAATGATCTTATGGGCCTTTTGGATACGGCCTTCGACATTGACGTAGGTTCCATCCGCTTCAGCGAACGTCGCCGAAGGTAACACCACATCGGCCCTGGCTGCGTTCTCATCCATATAAGGGCTTTGAACAACAACAAATTCCAATTTTCCCTTTTTCGGGAGATGGACAGGACCGACAATATAAAGGGCCTTTATACCGTCCTCTTGGACAGACCGGACAACCTGAACGATATTTTTCCCGTCTTTTGGAGAACCGTTCTCAAGCGCCAGCAGACCCCTCTGGTTAGCCTCCAGACTGAGGGGCAAGAGAGTTGCCTGGCATAGAAGAGACAAATTCCACAGAGCCGAAAAACCCTCCGCACCAATACCACCCCCTACTAAAAATACCGCTGGCGCCTTGTCTGCAAGCACTTCGGCAACTTCTTCCAGTAATTCCTTGTCCACAGCAGTGAAAGTTTTCAATTCAGAGATCGACAACTTGCCCAGCTGCATTCTATATTTCTCTACTTCATCGTTCTGCGGAATTTCTTGAGATTCCTGCATCTTAAGCAATATCTTAGCTAGATACCCAAGTAGGATGGAATCTGCGCCCGGTTTTAGTCGAATCCAATGGGAGGCATACCTTTCAAGGTTATTTGATGTTGGACTGGCCACGATAAGTCTGGCTCCATTCCTCACAGCTTTTAAGACGTCAAGCCAGATAATAGGATGAGATACCACTATATCAGACCCGACCACGAAAACAGTCTCAGCCTCGGCAATATCCCCTATGTTGAAATTCATCTGTTGCGACGAATGACTCTTTAGAGCAGCCGCTTGATATTCTGCGACCGGAGAAAAGACAGGTTTGACGCTGATGTTTTTCGTTTTCAGCACATCCGAGGCAAACTTACGCACAATATAGCCATCCTCACAACTCACCTGGGCTGATTCCACAACGGCCGTCTCATTTGACTTGTACTTTTTCAGTTTTTCGGCGACATAATCCAGGGCTTCATCCCACGTGACTTCCTCGAATTCCTTTTTCCTCTTGATCATAGGGCGGAGAATTCTCGTCTCACTGTCAACGATTTCCTTGATCAAAAAACGTCCCCTGAGACACGCTTGGCCTCGATTGACAACACCTTCGGCAGAAGGAGACGTGCCCAAGATGCGCCCTTCATAAATCTGGACATCAAGCTCACATCCCATAGAACAAAGGGTACAGATCGTCTTGGTTTGGGAATCTGCAAGATGTTCGTATTTGAGAGATTTTTCTGTCAGAGCTCCCGTGGGACAGACATCCACGCACGCTCCACAGAACTGACAACCAGATTCGAGAAGAGGTTTGTCGAAAGCAGTGCCTATGACTTCTTCAGAACCTCTATGGACGAAAGATATGGCTGAAGCACCTCTGAGTTCATGGCACACTCTGACACATCTACCGCAGAGGATGCACAAATTGTAATTCCGGTCAAAGAAAGGATCATTCCTTTTGATTTCTATATCTCTGTAAACTGCAGGGAAGCTGATTTTGTCGATCTTGAGAGCCTCGACGACATCCTGAAGTTCGCATTGCCTGTTGTTTGAACAGAGGACGCAACCCGTTACTTCGCCAACTTTTCTTATGGTCGATTTGTATTCATCGCAACTATCCTTCTCGGTGCAGATGAGACAAGCACTGGGATGTTCGGAGAGGATCAATTCGAGTATTTGCTGGCGCAGTTTCCTTAACCGGGGAGTATCTGTTTTGACTTCAATCCCTTCCTCCACCTGAGTCGCGCACGAAGGAGCATAACCTTTCCTGCCTTTTATTTCGACCAGACATAACCGACACCCTGTGAAAGGAAGCAACTCTGCATGATCGCAGAGTGAAGGAATGTAAATACCATTTTCTCGAGCAATATCCAAGATTGTCTGCTGGCGGGCGGCCTCAATTACCTTTCCATCTATGATTACTTTCATTTCTTTACTCTCTCAGTTTTTTTGGGAGAAGCGTTTTTAAGGATACTATTCCTCTTTCGTCCGGTGTACTTGGATACTGCGCTAACTTTAGTTGGACAAACATCAAAGCAAGCCCCACATTTAATACACAGCTCCTGATCGATCACATGGACTTTCTTCCGCTCTCCGCTTATGGCATCGACGGGGCAGCTCTTCAAACACAGGAGACAGCCGACACACTTTTCAGGTTCGATATAGTAGGAGATCAGTTCTTTGCAGACCAGAGCGGGACAGCTTTTATGCTTGATATGCGCTTCATATTCTTTCTGGAAGTACTTCAGCGTCGTCAAAACGGGATTGGGCGCCGTCTGTCCCAGCCCACAAAGTGATCCGGCCTTTACTGTCTTGCCTATGGCCTTAAGCTTTTCAATATCCCCCTCTTCGCCTTTTCCCTCTGTAATCTTGGTCAGTATGTTCACCATCTGTTTTGTCCCGATTCTACAGGGCACACACTTGCCACAGGATTCTTCCTGGGTGAAATTGAGAAAGTAACGGGCCACATCCACCATACACGTGTCTTCATCCATGACGATCATCCCCCCAGACCCCATGATCGATCCGGCTTTAGCCAAAGTGTCATAGTCGATGGGAAGATTCAGTTTCTCTTTAGGTATACACCCTCCCGAAGGACCGCCTGTCTGGACGGCTTTGAACTTTTTGCTGTCCTTAATTCCTCCGCCCACATCGTATATGATCTCTTTCAAAGTGATCCCCATGGGCACTTCGACAAGCCCCGTGTTGTTGATTTTGCCGACAAGGGAGAATATTTTCGTACCTTTACTCTTTTTCGTGCCGATTTGGGCATACCATTCAGCACCCTTCTTCAATATCAAAGGAACATTGGCCCATGTTTCCACATTGTTGATATTAGTGGGTTTACCCCAAAGCCCTGACTGAGCTGGAAAGGGAGGCCGCTGTCTAGGAAAAGCTCTTTTCCCTTCAATAGAAGCCATCAAGGATGTCTCCTCTCCGGAAACGAAGGCACCGGCCCCTTCAATCAAGTGAATGTCAAAATAAAATTCTGAACCAAGAATTGACGTGCCTAAAAATCCATATTGACGTGCCTGGTCAATGGCCCTCCTCAAGTGCTCCACGGCAATGGGATACTCCATCCGCACATAAATGTATCCCTCTGAAGCTCCGATGGCATAAGCTCCGATGATCATCCCTTCAATGACGGAGTGAGGGTTCCCCTCAAGTAGGCTTCTGTCCATGTAGGCTCCGGGGTCTCCCTCATCCGCATTACAAATGATATATTTCATTGACGAACGGGCTTTGCGGCAAATTTCCCATTTTCTTCCTGTCGGGAATCCGGCCCCCCCTCTTCCCCGCAAGCCGGATGTTTCAATCTCAGCAATGACCTCCTCAGCGGTCATATCGAAAAGAACCTTCGCCAAGGCCTGGTATCCATCCAGGGCAATGTAGCTCTCGATACTCGTGGGATCTATACGGAAATTATTGCCTGTGAGAAGCCGCAACTGTTTCTTGTAGAAGGGAATTTCTTTCTGGTAAGCACTCTTTTTCCCCGTCTTCGGAACGGTATAAGTAAAAGCAGGAATCACTTGATCCGCTAGTACTGTCTTTTCGATAATTTTGGGGATATCTTTCGGCTGCAGCTTACCGTAGAACACGCCATCCGGATAAATAACGATATTGGGCTCCATTTCGCAGAAACCATGACAACCAGTTATTTCCACACCGATTGATCCCTTCAGGTGTCTCTTATCCAACTCTTGGTTGAGAGCATCGATGACCGGGAGAGAACCGCTGGCTTGTCCGCAAGTCCCTGAAGACACCACAATCGTTTTCTCGTAATCTGGGCGTTTGGAAAGAATTTCTTCTTTCCACTCGTTGAGTTGCTCGGGATTGATAATTTTGTCCATAATGACTACTCTTCATAATCGCTTAGAATGGCATCTATCTTTTTCACCGTTATCTGGGAATAGTATTTCCCGTCAACGACCACAACCGGACCGATGGCGCAACAGCCAAGGCAATTGACTGTTTCCAATGTGAATTTTTTATCCGGGGTTGTCTGACCTACATCCACATCCAGTTTGCGTTCCAGCTCTCCGACGATTTGAGGCCCTCCCCTGACGTGACAGGCAGTTCCCATACAAACGGTGACAACATGCTCTCCTCGCGGTTCAAGGCTAAAGGCATTGTAGAAAGTGAGCACACCATAGATTTCACTTTCCGAAATTTTCAAGTGCGCTGATATGGCCGATATGGCGTGAGGAGGCACATAGCCATACTCAGCCTGTGCTCTGTGCAGAATATGGATCAGTTCTTTTTGATCTGTGCTGAAATCATTTAAGTATTTTTCCATTTTTTTCACTCGATGCATACATTGACTCAAAAACTTACGTAATCTAAACCAAATCTTTCGGCGATGGTTTCCCGAACAAGGTCGCCGTGAAAAACATATGTCCCCCGTCTCAATGCCTTGTCTTCCTCCAGAACCGTGTCTATGCCCTTTTCACCGATATTGAGCAAATAGGATACCACCAGGTTGGACAGCACTTTAGAGGAAGTGCGACTCACCGCCGATGTGATGTTGGGAACACAGTAATGGATGACGTCTTCATCGATGTAAGTCGGCTGCTCGAGAGTGGTCAACCGGCTGGTTTCGCTGCATCCACCCTGATCTATGGCAAGATCGATGAGAACGGAGCCTTTTTTCATGTTCTTGACCATATCTCGCGTGATCATGACTGGAGCTCTCTCTCCAGGAAGCAGAACCGCTCCGATCAAAATATCCGCAATCCTCGTCATTCGCTCGAGGTTGTATTTGCTCGCCATAAGAGTAATCACTCTACCAGAGGTCATCTCTTCGATCCCCCTCAAGCGCTCCATGTTCCGCCCGAGCGCAATGGTATGTGCACCGGCACCCAATAAAGCCTTGATAGCGCTCTTCGCCAAAACGCCGCTACCGATAATGACGGCTGTAGCCGGAGGAACACTCACGACTCCACCTATGACCAAACCTCTTCCTCCCAAGTTCGTCTGCAGATAATGACCGGATATGACAAGACACATCTGACCGGCAACTTCACTCAAACTCTCGATAAACGGAAGGCTTTCGTCCTCATTTTGAACAATTTCGTAACCGACGATCGTCACTTTTTTCTTGAGAAGAGACTCCAGATTGCACTTCCTCGCAACAGCCAGATGATGAAACCCAAACAGAATCTGTTCTTCTCTGATGAGACCGCATTCCTCCTCGTTCAAAGGGGAGATGTTCAACACCAAATCTGACCGGCCAAAGACCTCCTCCTTGGTGAAAACAATCTTTCCACCGAGGGAAGCATACTCTTCATTTGAGTAGCCAGCTTTCAATCCGGCACCAGCCTGGATATAAACCTCGTGTCCTCTATCAACAAGTATTGACACTGAACTCGGAGTCAATCCGGCTCGATTCTCAATCTTCGAACTCTCGTTGATTACACCGATATTCATTTGATCCTCCAATAGAAGAAAAGGACACATAAATATAACAAATCAAATTTTTAAGTCAACAAAAAAGGGAATTTATGAGGAGGAAACGCATCTTGTCTGTTCTGGCAAAGCCCCCACCACCCACCTTATGCGCCGAAAAAAACAAGATTTCTCCCCGCAGAGCCAAGCTGACAGGATTCGGCTGGATCAAAAATCCCTCCGTCGACATTTTCTTCTCCCGAACTGGAATTCCTTCTCCTCATCCCTTTTTGTTTTAAAAGGCAATCAGGTGAAAAGCCTGAGAGTAAGCACAAGATACGCCAGATAGAAGCCGAAGAGGATAATGCCCTTGATTTTTCCCAGCCGGCAGCCAATGCGCAGGCTAACAAGCATGACTGTAACGATCAGAATCATGAAGGGAAAGGCGAAATTGATGATATCCAAATCCACCGCAATAGGCCTGACAACGGAAGCGACACCGATTATCCATAACACATTAAGGACATCAGCTCCGAGGATATTGCCCACAGCTATCTCGCCCTCGCCCTTCAGAGCTGCCGTGATGCAGGTGCTGATCTCTGGTAAGGAAGTCCCGATGGCTACGACAGTAGCCCCGATAACAATCTCCGAAACGGCAAAGTGCAGAGCAACACTCTTGGCCGCCCAGACAACGGCTCTGGAGGTTATAACAACTCCTGCCAATCCTATCAGGAAAAATAGGGCGGGACGTTTCAACTCCTTGTGTTTTTCTCGAATAGAATTTCTTTTTCTTTCGTTGACATCCGCCGTGCCGTTCAAATTCTGGGGAAACCTGAAGTTAGGGTTTTTCAAGATCAGCAGGAAATAAAAAATCAATAAACCAAGCAGCACAAGGCCTTCCACCCGGCTCAACACACCATTCCTCGCCATAAAATAAGCCAGGAAATCTATGGACAGAAGAAACACGCCGATAATTTTGACCATGCGGCAGTTCACCAATATGGCCACCGGTGCGAGGACTGCGGCCAAGGCCAGGGCTACACCATCATCGCATATAACAGAACCTATAGCGTTACCCAGAGCCAACTCAGGTTCTCCTAAAAAAGAAGCGTAGACGGATACGCCGAACTCGGGTGCAGTGGTCGCTAAACCCACCAGGATAATACCGATGACAAGCTTCGGGATATTCAAAATAGTAGCAATCCCGCAAGCTCCATCGACAAAAAAATCAGCGCACTTGAACAGCAGGGCAAAGGAAAGAGCTAAAACGGCAAAATATAAAAATATCATCTATTTTTTCAGAATCGAGTTGATTTTGTTATCTCCGATAGATTATTTTCCCGTTGAATATGGTCATCAACACTTCCGTTTCCGGAATACTCTCCGGTGGAATCTGGAATAGGTTCTGACTGAGAACAACGATATCTGCAAGCTTTCCTACTTCAATCGATCCTTTGGTGCCCTCTGCAAATTCTGCATAGGCCGCGTTAATCGTGTAGCCTTTGATGACTTCCTCCAAAGATATCTTCTGTTCGGGATACCATCCCTCAGGATTTTTTCCATCTAGAGTCCTGCGGGTGACTCCGGCATAAATCCCCAATATCGGATTCAAGGGAGCAACATACCAATCAGATCCGCAGGCCAGACGCACGCCGTTGTCCAAGAAAGACTTGAAGGCGTACGTGCGCCGGGCTCTATCTTTCCCGATCTTTTTTTCTGCCCAGCGTCCATCGTCTATGGCATGGTAGGGTTGGACGGAGGCTATGATATTCAATCGGGCATAGCGCTCAAAGTCTTCGGCAACCAAGTGCTGGGAGTGTTCAATCCTCCACCTCCGGTCCCGCTCACCACCCTCAGAGATTGCGCTCTCCATGATATCCAGAATGAGGTGAATGGCTTTATCGCCGATAGCATGAATCGCAACCTGAAGTCCCGCCTCTTCGGCGGCTCTTATCCGTTTTTCCATGATTCCTTCCGGATACATATCCGCGGCAAGTATGCCGCTTTTACCGGGATCATCCGTGTAGGGATCAAAAAAGAGAGCCGTAAATGATCCTAGAGAACCATCCACAAATCCCTTTAAGCCTCCAATTTTCAGCATGTTGTTGCCAAAAGGGGTCATTAGACTGAGCCTAGCATAAAGATCCACATCGGAGATGGGTATGTAGACGAACAGCCGTGCCGTGAGTTTCCCTTCGTGCAGTAAATTCTGGTAGATCTCGATATTTTGATGCACGCCTGTTTGGGTGGGAGAAGCCATATCATGGATGGAGGTGAGCCCCAAGCTGTTGGCATGTTTCAGGGCTGCCTCCACAGCTCTCGTCTTTTCTTTTAGGCTAGCCTCGGGGATGTGTTTCACAACAAGATCCATGGCAGCATCCTTCAAGATGCCAGTGGGCTCACCCGTCTGAGGATCTCTGAGGATCTCACCGCCCGAGGGCGTCACTGTTTTTTTGGTAATCCCCGCTATTTTTAGGGCCAGGCTGTTGGCCAAGGCCATATGTCCGTCGTAGCGAACGACCAGGACCGGATTCTCTCGGGTGACATCATCTATCCAATCTCTGCGCGGCATCTCCGGTGGATCAAACTTTTGCTGGTCCCAGGCACCGCTGAGTATCCACTCGCCTTTATCCATTTCTTTAGCCTTTGCGGCTATCCTGTCAGTAAACTCCTCTTTACTTCTGGCGTCTTTCAATTGAACGCTGGCCAGGGAATACCCGCCCTCCAAAAAGTGCGTATGGCAATCGATGAATCCTGGAAGCACGAAAGCTCCCTCCAGATCGATGACTTCGGTGGCATCTCCGATGAATTCCTCTATCTCATCCGATGTGCCCACACTGAGTATGGTCTCCTCCAGAATGGCCACAGCCTCAGCCCACGGTTGGTCCGGGTTAACAGTCCAGATCTTCCCGTGATTCAAGACAAGCTCGGCCATGACTCCCTTTTTCTCTGCCGTACAGCCCAAGAGTCCAAAAATCATCAGGGATAGAAGCCCTATTTGTACAATTTTCATTTCAATCCTCCAAAGATAAGGTCAACGGCATAAGATCGGCCGGAATGATGAGTTTCCCACTATAATGAGCTCTAATCTCCTGCTCGATCTCGGAGATAGGGTAATCAATTTCTCCGGAAAAATGACAGGGGATAAGGCACCTAACCCCGGCATTCTGTGCAAGCCTGCCCAATGTCAGTGAATCCGTGTGCATCTTTTTCAAGGAAGGACGTTTAGCGAAAAAACGGGACGGCGCACTGCAATCATGGATGAGATAATCGATGTTCTCGGCTAGCTGGAAAAGCGGAGGATGGACCGGAGTGTCTCCAGAATAGAGAAGTTTGATCCTTTCGGGAAGGAAAGAAAACATGAAAGCGAGAGAAGAGGGACTATGGGGAATGTCATCAGCCCGGCAGTGAAGAGAATTGTCGATCACGAATTCATCCCCAGGTTTAAGGGGAATGAAATTCATCTTGCATTTGATCTTTTTATCCAGTAGATGGAACATATCCAGAATCTCGCGACAGAAATCGACAGCCAAGGCCGAACCGCAGAGATTCAAAACAATATCTTTCAGCATCAAGCTGTGGACAAACGCGGGGAGCCCATAAACATGATCTGGATGGATATGAGTTATGATGAGAGTTCCGATATGTTCCGGATCAAAACCCAATTTCTTTATTTTCTGAGTAACTGAGCCGGGCGAGTCGATCAATATAAGATGGTGGTCACGATTGATGAGAATCGATGTGTTGTCCCGCTCGACGGTTGCGACCGATCCTCCTGTGCCTATGAAGTATACTTCGCTCATCTTTATCCGCATTCAAAACCTTTATAATTTAATTCCGGCCTGAAATCAACTTCTGCAACTTTCCTGCAACTTTCCCGACACTCCGAATACAGCATCCCATAACCCAGGAAAAGAACAATGACGCAAAGGCTGTTTCTACGTTGAATTTCATCTGAAACGCATAGTATGGAGAAGGCGGCAGAGGCGAACCTGTGTCTTTATGAGGTACACTCCCTTTCAGACTTCAATGATTTTTGCTCATCACGAATTTGTACATGCGGTGGTTATGCGTTTGCAATTGGGATCGGATTTGGGTAAAAAGGAGTCATGACGAACGAGGAGATCCGAGTCTCGGCGCCGGGAAGAATATGTCTTTTCGGAGAACATCAGGATTATTTTGGACTTCCCGTGATCGCTGCCGCTATCAACCTGAGGATTCATATTTCAGGAAAACCGAGGCCTGACCTCAACTTTGAAATTGACCTGCCCGATATCTCTGGATTCGAAAAGATTGGCCTCGAAACGGAAATCATCTACACCAACAAAAGAGACTATCTCAAAAGCGCAATCAATGTTTTGCGGAGAGAAGGCGTTACTTTGCAACGAGGGTGGGATTGCACAGTGGAGGGCAAAATCCCCATTAATGCGGGGACTTCCAGTTCCTCAGCCCTCGTTGTGGCCTGGATCAAATTTCTCCTGGAGGCCGTCGCCGATTGCGATAAAAACAGACCACAAACCATAGCTGAGCTGGCCTTCAAAGCCGAGGTCGCGGAATTCAACGAGCCTGGCGGAAAAATGGACCAATACACTTCTGCCCTGGGAGGAATTGTGAATATCCATTTTGACAAGGAATTGAGAGTTGACAAATTAAAAAATCCCCTCAAAGAATTCGTTCTGGCTGATTCCCTTATTCAAAAGGACACGACCGGAACACTGGCTCACATAAAGAACAGCGTATCAGAAGGAACAGCCCTGATCCGAAAAAGAATCAGAGGATTCCATCTGAAGGCAGCTATCGGACAGAAAGAGAGGGAAGAAATTAAACGATTGCCAGAAGTAAACAGACGTCTTATGGAGGGAACTCTCAAAACGAGAGATCTTACCGTTCAAGGCGAAAAAATATTCCAGGAAACTCCGTTCGATCATGTCCGCTTCGGTCAACTCCTCAACGCTCAGCAGGATGTGCTCAGAGATTATCTGGACGTTTCCTCCTCCAAACTCGACCGAATGATTACGGTCTCGCTCGAACAGGGGGCATTGGGGGCCAAAATCAACGGTTCTGGAGAAGGAGGATGCATCTTTGCCTACTGTCCTGATAACGCCAGACAGGTCGCTGAAGCCCTCCGAGAGATAGGAGTTAGGACGTATATCATTCACATCGCCGAGGGCGTCAAACGCGAAGCTTAAGAAGAAGTCACGTCCCCTCTCTGTTTAAGTTGACAAATAAAGATATCTTTACTAATTTGACAATTTGGACTGAAAAAACGGAGGAATGATGATTAACGCAACTCAGATCAGGAAGGGGATGATCATCAAGGTTGAGGGCGAGATTTATAAAGTGCTCGAGACGACGCATGTGACTCCGGGTAAGGGTCAAGCACTCATGCAGACCAAGCTGCGAAAACTGAAAGACCAAACTCTACACGACTACCGGTTCCGGTCCAAGGATAGAATCGAACAAGTTTATGTCGAGACTGTCGAAATGGAATTTCTCTATCAAGAGGGAGATGAATACATCTTTATGAATCTTGAGAACTATGAACAAATGAAGTTATCTGAAGAAATCATCGGAAGCGCAGTCAACTACCTGATCCCGAATGTCGTTTTCACCATAGAGATGTTTGATAAGAAGCCCGTCGGCATAAATCCGCCGATGACGGTTGAACTCACAGTTGTGAAGACAGAACCCTATCTCAAGGGGGCCACACAATCCGCCAGCAACAAACCTGCTACTCTAGAGACAGGGATAACGATAAATGTCCCGCAATTCATAAAAGAAGGCGATTCAGTCAAAATCGACACCCGCGAAGACAAATACATCGAACGCACTAAAGGATGATCCCAGTAGTTAAAAGTTGGCTTGGTGAACACCAACGTTTCCCATGCTATCTATGGCTTTGACTGTGATCATATTGTCGAAATCATTGGGTAAAGTCAGGGTAATACTGAAATCCTCTCTTTTCGAGTCACAAATCCCATCATTGGGAAAAGCGACTTGCCAGCCTTCAGGCCGAACGAGAAATTTCACTTCCTTAATATGAGAAAAAGAATCCTGAGCGGAAAAACTCAACGTGAGCTGATTTCTATCTCTCGATAACTGAAAGTTACTGATCGTGGGGAGTGAGTTATCGATCACAAGTGGCCGGCTGATCTTCTCAGAGCTCAACTCTATGTTCTCCGGATTCGAAGGTTTATCCGAAGCTTCCACTTTAATGAAATATACGCCATCGGGCACGGTGACCGTATCGAAGGCAAAGATTTTTTCGCTCCAAGCTTTCTTCAAAACACGCCATTGACTCTCGTTCTGCCTTCTAGCCGAGATGGTATAGACGAGCACATCGCCGTTCTCATCGACAGCATCCCACACGATGGTTTGATAGCCCTTCCTCTCGGTTTTCTTGGCAGCCACATAAACCATCGCTCTTTCCTTATTGTCGTCCGTATCGACAATCTCCTCCTCCGCTCCCTGGATTACATCTTTCTGTTCTGGAGGTTTCAAAAACACCACGTTAGGGGGAAGAAATTCTAACTTCGTGATCACAGGCTCCAGGTTTGTCTGAAGATAGAAGAGCAGGATTTTCTGAAGGCGGGGCGATATCTTGCCGGAATTGGTTTTGAAATTGATCCTGAATTGAATGTAACGGGCTTTGGGATTTAAAATCTGCTCTCCTTCGTTCTTCTGATAAGGTGGAGACCAATCACTCCAAGTTTGGTTCGGTTCCTCAGCATTACCACTCCGCGTTTGAAATTGAAGGAGCGTCCCTTGCGGCATTTCTGCATCCCATTCAATTCTCCCCCAGGAAGAAAGTGAATTCGTGTCAAAAACACTACTGGTGTACTCTCCCTCATAGCGCTGTTCAGATAAGATTGCACTCAGGTTTGAGGGATTGTTCGAAAGAGTATAGATCCTTGAACCGACTGGTTTAAGGAGATAAATCTGCTCTGCATTCTTCTGGAGTATCAAGGACACTTTTTCATCACTGTCGATGGAGTAGACTCTCCCCTTTTTTCCCGTACCAAAAAGGAGTTCTTTTTTGGCTTCATTCCAGAGCAGGGAGTAAATCAATTCGTCCGCAGAACTCCACAGTTTTTTGGCTATGCCGGCAGAATTGACTCGATAAAGGGTACCGGGTTGGCCTTTGGCATGAGGAGACTCGATCTGAGGGCTCGCTCCTTGAGGAGTAACCGTGACAGAAACTTCAGCATCAGGCTTGGTACGGACTTGGGATTTCTCTTCTCTTTGTGGCCTGATAACAAAACCGCCAGCCGCAGCATAAATATTCCCGCTCCTATCCAGGGCAATACTCTTGATTTCTTCGAAAGGCGATTCAAATAGAATAGAAGTTCGTCGATCTGATGAAATGCGGTAAAGACGGCCTTTTCCGCCGCTTCCCGCGATCAAGCTTCCACTCTCACTGATTTCCATGCACAGAATATGGTTTTCCTCTGAGTTTAAAAACTTTGTTCCTTCGCCTCCCTGACTGATTTCATAGATTCCGCCGCTCTCGCCTACTGCAGCCAACAGGGTGCCTCTATCGGTAAATTTCAGGTCCCAGATGTATTTTTCCTGGGGATTGAAAAATGCGTCTCCCTTACCCTGACCCGTAATTTTATAAACTTTGCCGTTCGGGGAGCTACCTGCATACAGCGTGCCCTTGGAATCCAAGGCAAGACAATAGATATCCATTTCAGGCACCTGATAGTAGAGCTCGTGTTTTCCCGCACTGTTAATCCTGTAGACCTTTCCTCCGTGGCCAGTCCCGATATAAATGTCACCGGATTGCCCGGCTATCAAAGATAAATAGAACTCCTCCGCTGGCCCTTCCATCGCCTCTTCCTTCGGTGATAGAGCGAGGATTCCATCATAAGAAACAGATATTCCATCGAATTTTCCATCCAAATAGTCGCTTAAATGGCGTAACTCCCATTTTTGTGGTTGAACGGCAAGAAGTGTCACAACCATAAAAAGTGATAGCGTCGATAGTATGAGCAGATGTCTTTTCATAGCCTTTATCTCCATTCTCTGTTCATTTTATTTTGAGGGGTATGAGCGTGACTCCTCGAAAAACTGAAGAAACGGGTTGCTGCAAATAGCCCAGAGTCGATTTATCCAGTTCCGTTGGTGATGAGGAGGCAGCACGTGGTGAAGAAAACATGGACTTCATTGTCGGGGGCAAATTGGGCATTTCTTCGCCCTTCAAGAAAAGCCCTGGTTTCGAAGCCAGAATTTTAAAGTAAATACGATTATTTTTTCTGAAGCTGCTCAAAATCCGGAGCAATTGCTCCAAGTTTCTCGGAATAAAGGCCTGGCTTTTATACTGATTGGACTCGATTTGCTGCAGGGAACCGGCATCAGCTACGATGAGATAGAATTCAGATCCCGAGGGCAAATGGGGCACAGGAATGCCGCCTTCTATCTCTGAAACCTCGCCCCTGAAATCCCGGGTGAACACTTTGATGCGAACAATCTCACCGGGAGAAACATCGTACTTATCCAGCCAGACTTTATCGAGAAAAGAATATTTCACTTCTTCGGAGGATTTGATGTTCAAATCGATCCGATGAATGGCGAGATCCCTGAATTCATTGCTCGTCAGAAAATAGACGACAGAGGTGACAAGGCTTGCGAGACTGGACACAGAAGAATCGAAATTCCCAGAAAACAGATCTTCCAGCTGGACGCTTTTGCCGTTCTCCAGGTAGATGTCGCCCTTCAATTCAAGTGAGAGATCACTGACTGATCTTTCTTCACCGACAATAAGGTTGGCAACAACCATGTTCGTCAGCAGCGGCGTAAAAATTTTATCCTCGGTAAGTTTGACGTGGTACTCCTTTTTTTCTCCCTTGTCATTCTGTAAAGTGATGTTAAGCGGGATCATCCTTGGTATTTGGCCGATTTCTCCGAACACTCCGGGAGTTCGATCCTGGGTGAACCTTCCTATGGGGACTTCCTTACTTGTGAGTTTGAAGGATGATTGCAGGCTGGGCATTATCCCGATCACCTCGGCCTTTGTCATGGTGTACTCGACTGAACCCAGGTTGTACATGGGATGACCAAATGCAAAGACTTTATTGCCGTCTACATAAGTCACAGTCCCGATAGAAGACATACTCAGATCACCTGTGACGAGTTGAGCCCCGACGGAATCCCCCCCCTCTAACTTGAGGTCGGGGAGGGAAATTTTCTCCTGCGTTCTGCCGGTGAAGGTTGCGCTCACAGGAGAAAGTCCGAGATTGGCAAAAAAAGGCTCCACCCTTTTAAGGATACCGGGCGAAAATCCGCTAAAAACAAGAGGTATGCCGATCGGGGAAAACGCCCTTTCCCCGGCAGTCAGAGAAGAATCCGGAAAATAATGGGTCGAGTAGACCTCGAAGAGATCACTCAAGCTCATGTGTTTGACGACGGGAATTCGGGCCGAAAAGGAAGATTTGGAGGACTCTCTTTCAGATATCTGCAGCATTTCACCGATAGGAGTGATCCCGGCAATCGGTTCTTTCGCAAAATCGGCAAATTTGTAAGCAAGAGCGCCGATCAGTTTTCCGTTGATATAGACCGGGCTACCACTCATGCCTTCGATCACACCGGCTCTTTCGACAGCTTCACCCATAACGCGGGCTATAATCATGTCTTTCTTTGGTCGGACATTTCGCATAACCCCAAGAATCTCGACATCAAATTCCTCTATTTTGTCGCCGAGAAAAACACTGCGACCCTTACCTGTCATCCCCGCTTTGATCTCATCAACAGGGAGAATCGTCTCCTGTGCTTCTAGCGTCGATACAAACATAGGCGCAAATATCAGCACTATTGTTATCAGAACAGCTGGTTTTCTCATGTTGTTATTATACTCTTTCTCTCCTAGATTTGTTAGGTGGGTTGCTCATAAAAACCTAAGCCATTTTTATCTCAAGGATTGACATAAGCCTATTCCTTGAGTGTATTTTCCTGAAAATTCCGGGCTAGATATGTAAAACGCAAAAAAAGTAATTTCGTTTCAAAAACTTACTTGAGAATGCTCAACTGGCGGCCGCATTTTTCGAAAGTCGATAAAACCGTATCCAGTTCCTCATCAGAGTGGGTGGCGGAATAACTTGTGCGGATAAGAGATTGCCCCATGGGAACAGCAGGATAGATGACGGGATTGGTAAAAATGCCTTCTTCTCTAAGTAATTTCCACATCATGAAACCCAGTTCATCATTACCGATCATGACAGGAATGATAGGCGTCTCAGTGAAACCTGTGTCAAAGCCCATCGCCTCGAATCCGGCTTTCATTTTCTTGGTGATGGCCCACAGCTTTTCCCTTCTTTCCGGCTCATCCTCGATGATCTTGAGTGTTGCCAGAACCGTGGCCACAGACGCCGGCGTAATACTGGCGCTGAAAATCAGAGCTCGAGCGTGATGTTTGATGTAGGATATAACCTTTTTATCACCAGCAATAAACCCGCCTAATGCCGCGAATGATTTGGAGAATGTGCCCATGATCAAATCGACATCATCTTCAACGCCGAAATGTTCGGCTGTCCCTCTTCCATTTTTTCCCATGACCCCAATCCCGTGAGCATCATCGACCATGACCTTGGCATCATACTTTTTGGCCAACTCGACAATCTTCGGCAGATTGGCCAGATCGCCTTCCATTGAAAAAACCCCATCCACAACAATCAAGATATTAGCCTTGTGATTTAACTTTTCCAAAAGCCTTTCCAAATCCCCCATGTCATTGTGTTTGAACTTGAGAATCTCACCATAGGCAAGACGGCACGCATCGATAATACTGGCATGATCCATCCTATCCGTAATGACGAAATCCCCCCTTCCTACCAACGTGGAAATTGTTCCCAAGTTAGTCTGGAACCCGGTACTGAAGGTCAGCGCCGCTTCTTTGTTCATAAATTTCGCCAACCTATTTTCCATTGCAACATGGATATCCAGTGTACCGTTTAAAAAGCGAGAGCCACACGTCGCCACACCGTATTTATCCACAGCCTCCTGAGCAGCCTTCATGACATCGGGATGGTCCAAAAGGCCCAGATAATTGTTAGACCCCACCATAATCATTTCTTTTCCATCTACTTTGACTCTGTTTCCCTTTACCTCTTGAATCGGGGTAAAATAGGGATAATATCCCATCTCCATTGTTTCTTCTGCTCGAGTGAAGTTATAACATTTGTCAAAAAGACTCACTATTCCCTCCTCATTAGGAAGTTCATCGCTAATAAAATCTTGAGTGCTGCCTCATTGCATCACCGACTAATGTAGGTTTGACCGCGCAATGGGATTCCCTTACAATCTAAAAGATGAAAATTTTTGTCACTGGCGGCACAGGATTTATCGGAAGCCACCTCGTCGATCATTTCTTAGATTATAAAGACGTTGAAATATATGCTCTCGTCAGAGATATAAAAAATTTAAAATGGCTCACAGGTCTCAATATCATTCCGTTAAAAGGAGATCTCCTCAATATTCCTACACTTCCATCTGACATCGACTATGTTTTTCATATTGCAGGATCAATCAAAGCCTACAAAATGGCTGACTATTATACAGTAAACCTGCAGGGGACAGCAAGTCTTTTTCAATCCATCATCTCCCAAGGGATTTTGCCAAAAAAAGTTGTGTTTTTGAGCAGTCTGGCCGCTACAGGCCCTTGTAAGGACGGAAGGCCGGTTCTTGAGGATGACGAACCTCATCCTGTCTCGCCTTACGGAAAAAGCAAACTCGAAGGCGAGACTGAAGCTCTGAAGTATAAAGAGAGGCTATCGATCGTGATCCCCCGAGTAGGGGCTGTATACGGCCCTCGCGACCGCTCTTTCGTTCCCTATTTCAAAACGATCAAAAAGGGGATTCTGGCCTCCATCGGCTCATCCAGACAATTGGTCAGTCTGATTTACATTAAAGATCTGGTGCAGGCATTGGAACTCTGTATCCAGAAAGACACAGAAAGCGGTGATATATTTCATATCGCCGATCCTCAGACTAATTCCTTCGACGAAATTGGAATCGCTGCAGCTAAAATCTTGGATGTTAAGCTGAAAAAAATTAAAGTCTCTGTTCCTCTTGCTTATGCAGCAGCAGTACTATCAGAAATTATCGGACAAATTGGGAAAAATCCTGGAGTTTTCAACAGGCAGAGATTCCAGGAGATGAAACAGGATGCATGGATAGCAGATTCCACCAAAGCCAGGGAGGTTCTCACTTTCTCTCCACGATACTCTCTCCAAAAGGGAGTCGAAGAGACCGTCAGCTGGTACCTCCAACACGGCTGGCTCTAGGTAGCAGATTTATACTATGGTCCCTAATCCTTCTTTTGGTAAATCCTGGAGGAGGTGTAGAATCCCGTCGCAAATTTCGAGGTGTATTTCAAGCACCACCCTTCTTCCCTCGAACAGCCGAAGTACTTGACTTTACCCGAAAAAGAATGATTTCCGCGTTTAGCCCCCATTTTCACGGTAAAAGGTATTTCAATCGGTTCCATCAAATTGAGGTATTCCCTGCCATTCTCCTCGACAATTTCAATTTCCAAGTCAGACGCGGAAAAAAAGTTTTTGGGGAAACTTAATTCAGCGGAGGGTGCAAACTCAATCGTGAACGATGGCTGAGAGCTTATTTTAATGCCCTCTTTGACTGTGATTTTTAAAACAACGTTCCCTTCCTCGCCTCTCCGCAGTCTCCGGGGGCGGATCGAGGCTTCGATCTTCAAGAGATCCTCGGCTGCAATCGACAGCTGAGTTAAGGCTATCCAAAAGACAATTGCGGTCATCACGAATTTCTTCATCGAATTCTTCAAACCTGACTCGTTCGTGTTCTCTGTATTACTGTACAAAAAAAAGACAAAAACATCAAAATGCTTGATATGACAGGAAATTTGCTTAGCCATATCTCCTGTGAAAAAAAAGTAAAAAATGACGCGGACACATAAAATAGTCTTTATTTTTTCGAGCCCATCGTCTATGATTAGTTTACATAAAAATTAAAAATGACTCCTAGAGCCATCATCACAGGAACCGGACGCTACATCCCTCCAAGAACTGTCACCAATTTTGATCTCGAAAAGATGATGGATACTTCGGACGAATGGATCCGGGAGAGAGCCGGGATTAGGGAAAGACACTTCGTCGAACCCGGAGTGGGCACATCAGACCTTGGCTATAAAGCAGCCTTAAAAGCCATAGAAGATGCTCAGATTGATAAATCAGAAATCGAACTCATCATAGCCGCGACTCTTTCACCCGATCATTATTTTCCCGGCATAGGAGTTTTCATCCAAGAAAAGTTGGGGATTGACACCATCGGCGCCCTTGATGTTCGGAATCAATGCAGCGGATTTATATACGCCTTATCAGTGGCAGACCAATACATCAGGGCGGGAACTTTGAAGAAAATCCTGATCGTGGCAGCCGAGATCCATTCTACCGGAGTAGATTTTTCAAACACCGGAAGAGATATATCAGTTCTGTTTGGTGACGGAGCAGGTGCGGTTATTGTCGAGGAAAACAAAAATGATGATGGACGAGGTATACTTTCCACTCACCTCTATTGTGAGGGAAAATACGCAACAGCCTTATGGATGGAGAAGCCAAGCCCCAAAGACAGAGCCATTTTTTATCCTGAGATGCTTGACCAAGAGGGCATATATCCCCGGATGGACGGTAAGCTCGTTTTTAAAAATGCGTCAACGCGAATGCCTGAAGCTGTCAGGACGGCTCTTGAGACCAACGACCTGACCATCGAGGATGTCGATCACCTCATCCCCCATCAAGCCAATGACCGGATTAGCCTGATGGTCGCCAGGAATCTGAGGATTCCTGTCGAAAAGGTCATACGAAACATCGATCGCTACGGAAACACGACAGCCGCCTCGATTCCCATCGCATTGGATGAGGCGTTGGAAAGCGGGCGGATCAAAAAAAATGACATCGTTATGCTCACATCCTTTGGATCGGGATTTACCTGGGCCTCAGCCGCTATTAAATGGTAGTAAAAAAGCTTTATATTGCATACTTTATTGGTTTTATGATAGGATTTCTTTCTTTTTAACCGGAAACAACAACAGCTTATAAAGATAACCTTACTCAGGAGGTGGATTAAATGAAAAAAACATGCTATTTCCTGCTCGTTTTTGTTTTCCTACTGTCATCCACAGTTTTGTTGACATCAGGTCAATCTGAAGACGAGAAATTCCAAAAATTTCTGGATTCTTACTTTGATGCGCTGTGGAAATTCTATCCAACTATGGCCACAGTACAGGGATACCACAAATACGACAATAAACTTGAAGATCTGGGAAAAGGGAACATTGAAAAGATGCACGATACTCTGGATGATTTCAACCAGGAACTCGTAGCTAAAATTGACAGCGCGGGCTTGAGTCCTGACTTGCAGATCGATCATGCGATGATGGTTGACGGCCTGGACAGAGAGCTGACCAAACATGAAAACCTTCTGCCCTGGGAGTACAATCCCCTCTTTTACAACGAAATCCTGAACAACTGTATCCGGAGTCTGTTTGAAAAAGAATTCGCTCCCCTCGACGTCCGGATAAAGAACGCCATGGAACGACTGAAGGAAATCCCAAAGCTCATCAAACAGGCCAAGGAAAATTTAAACACTCCGCCTCAGATCTACACAGAAACCGCCATTGCCCAGTTCCCCGCCATCCTCAATTACTACCAAACAGGGCTATCAGAGATAATCGAAGGGACTTCCGATCCCAATAAGTCTAAATTTCTGGCTGAGTTGACAAAAGTTGTTAAAGAGCTCACTGTGTACAAGGATTTTCTCAGCAACGAACTTCTTCCCCGATCAACAGGAAACTTCCGGCTGGCTGAAGCTCATCGCAGACTGGTCCGCGGGACGTTCCAGAACACCATTCCTATAGCCGATTTAGTGGCCCGAGCCAAGGCCGACTACAACAATCTCCGTCGAGAGATGTTCCTGGTGTGCATCCCCTTTTACAGGATCATGTACCCGAACATCAATTTAGAGCAGCTCACCACTCAACGGGGAGAGGAGGAAGTCAAAAACATTGCCATTAAGGGTGTTTTCGACAAGATAAAGGGCGAGCACATTACCAAAGAGGAGTTCATAGATAAATTAAAAGCATCCAAGGAAGAGATCAAAACTTTTATCCAAGAAAATCAACTCCTGGAGCTCCCTGACGTCGATGTCATTATTGAAGCCACGCCGGCAGAGGCTCAGGGAGGCCGGTTCCGATGGGTAAGAATAATCCCCCCCGGAGTGTACGAAACATCGGAGGATTATCTGTGCCTCATCTCGGATATTCCTGAGAGCTTGGATGAGTCCAAAGTGAACTCTATACTTGAGGAATTCAACAACTTCCTTTTGCCTTTCTTTGTCGTCCGCAACATTTACCCCGGTCCTTTCGTCCCCTATTACTACACGCGCAAAAATCCTTCTTTAGTGCGAAAAATGTATCCGAACATGCCGCTGCTTAAGGGGTGGCCCGTCTTCATCGAAGAAATGCTGATTGAAGCCGGACTCGGGAACTACGACCTTCGCCTGCGTTTGAATCAGCTCAAAAACCGTCTGAAGGCAGTGATCGACTTCAATCTCGATTTCAACATCCACGAAGCCGGCATGACCAAGGAGCAGGCCATCGCCTACATGACAAGAGGCGCTTTTCTCACCGAAGCAGAAGCAGAGTTGAACTGGCACCGCATAATACTCAACCCGGGTGAATCCACTTATACCTATGTGGGATTTCAAGAATTCAAAGACCTGGAGCTGGAATACAAGAAGATCAAAGGAGAATCTTTCAGCAGGAAAGATTTTCTCAATAAGGTTCTCAGTTTCGGTGCACTGCCCCTGCGCCAGTTAAAACAAAAGATCTCTCAATAAACTGATTTTTTGTGCACAGAAGAGACCTATTATTCTGTTTTGCAATATGTGACTTAAACGCAAAGTCATGTGTTTTGAAATTTGAGCAATCTAGTTGATTCACACGCCCATTTGAGTGGGGAGCAGTTCGAGGAAGACCGCGACCAGGTCATCCAAAGAGCTTTTGAAGCAGGGATAAGGGCCATCCTCTGTCCAGGAGAAATCACCGAATCAAAAAACCTGAATTCCACTCTCCTCATTTCTGAAAAATACAACAACATCTTTGCCGCAGGAGGAGTTCATCCACATCAAGCCAAGGACTTTACCCATGATTGTCTCACGGCGATCAAAGAACTGGCTCTATCCCAAAAAATTTTGGCTGTAGGGGAAATCGGCCTGGACTACCATTACAATTACTCGCCCCAGGAAACACAAAAGGAAGTCTTCCGCCAACAACTTTATTTGGCTCAAGAACTCGGATTTCCGGTGGTTATTCACAGCCGAAAGGCCAGAGATGATGTGATGGCCGCAGTGGAGGGTGAGAATTTCAGAAGAGGAGGCATACTTCACTGCTTCACTGAAGATTGGGCCTTCGCCAAACATATGATTGACAGAGGCTTTTTGATTTCTTTCTCAGGAATCCTGACCTTTCCCAATGCTGATCAACTGAGAGCAGTCGCTGCTCGGGTTCCCTTGGAGAAGATTCTAGTCGAGACCGATTCTCCTTATCTTGTCCCGGCTCCGTATAGGGGGCGAATTAAAAGGAATGAGCCTGTTTATGTGAAGGAGGTCGCTCAATGGCTTGCAGATCTCAAAAACGTTTCTTTTGAGCATCTGGCTGAGATAACGAAACAAAACTTTGAATCCCTCTTTCACATTGCATTATAAAAAACGAGATGGTAATATATGGGCCACACAATAATATAATGAAATTTGGCTGCTGAATATGAATAGACAGTTCAAAGATACACTTAAGCACGAATTGAGGAAGAGCCTCACTCTCCGCGAACTTTACAGTGATATCCGGCCGGACTTGGATGAAATCGAAGAAAAGCTCAAGCTTTTTTCCAGCTCGACAAATCCTCTTATTTCCGAAATCAGCTCCTATCTTTTTAACAAGGCCGGCAAGAGAATAAGGCCAGCACTCCTTGTACTCTGTTCCAGGCTTCTGGGATACAAAGGAGACGAGCACATTCTGATGTCGGCATTGGTCGAGAGCATCCACACCGCCAGCCTGATCCATGACGATATCATCGACCATTCCAACATACGCCGAGGAATTCCCACCGTTCACGCCAAATGGGGACCAAATATTACGGTGCTTTTGGGTGATTATCTCTATATCCACACCCTAAACCTCTCCCTCCAGAGCAAGCATAGAGAAATCATTGAGGTTCTCACAAATATTTCAGCACAAATGATCGACGGAGAACTCCACGAGTACTACATGAGCGGCAATTTCAGCTTGGGGGAAGGCGATTACTTGGATATCTTGGATAAAAAAACGGCATCACTCTTCTCCGCCTCCTGTCTTATCGGAGGCATTCTTAGCGAATCTTCAAATTCGGCCAAGAATGACTTAGCCGAATTCGGGCGGAGTCTTGGGATGTCTTTCCAGATTGTCGATGATCTGCTGGATTACACAGGTGATGAGAAGGCACTCGGGAAGCCTGTGCTTTCCGATTTGGAAGAAGGACGCGTCACACTTCCTCTTATCTACACCCTTAACAACGACGGCATGGTCAACCGAAAACGGCTCAAAGAACTGTTGGCGATGAAAAATTTTGAGGACGGCACAAGAGAAGAGATCCTGGACATTGTCAGATCAAACGGGGCCTTGGAATACACCTACAAGAAAGCAGAGAACTTCTCGAATAAATCCAAGGAAATTATCAGCCAGTTTCCAAAATCCATATATAGAGATACCCTTTCTTTAATTCCGGACTTTGTGCTCAACCGAAACCGATAGATCAATCCTATTTTTCTGAACACGCCACATTATCGCCGAATAGCCCATTTTCTGGTCGGAGGGAGGATCGACAGAATTCCATGACAGAAATAGAAGTCAAAATCAAAATCGATGACTTAGCAGAAATCAAAAAAAGAATTGTCGCCCTAAAGGCTGAATTGGACAGAGCGCGGCATAGAGAGGAAAACACACTCTACGATTTTGCATCCAAAGATCTTTACAAAAAACATCATGCCCTTCGAATCAGAAGAGTAAATAGAAAGACCTTCCTGACCTTCAAAGGAGCCACACAGAAATCAAGGAAGTTCAAAATAAGAGAAGAATATGAAACAGAAGTTAGAAACGAGAAACAGTTGCTAAAAATTCTCAAATCTCTAGGCCTCCAACCCGTTTTTTCGTACAGCAAGTACAGAACTGTCTTCAGAAAAAAACGCTTAAAGATATGTCTTGACGAGACATCCGTCGGAAATTACCTGGAGCTCGAAGGTCAGCAAAACGAAATTGTGAGGTTTGCGGAAGAGCTCGATCTATCCAAAAAGGATTTCATCAAGAAGGATTACATCCAACTCATCAAGGAGCAAAAGAATAATAAAGACAGGAATGAATCGGGCGTAAACAAGTGAATGTCAAATAAACAGAGACACTCAGAAATTAACTCTTTTCTTTGGCCTTCTTTTTTGGCTTCTCTTTCTTTGGCTCTTTCTTTACCGCCTTCTTTTTCGGCTTCTCTTTCTTTGGCTCTTCAACTTCAGATGGTTCAGGAAATTCCCCCAAAATTGTCTCCTCGCTTATGCCTAATTCTTCACCGATAAAGGCTTCATCCACAGGCGTGCGGAATGCTTCCGCTTTTGGCTGGACAATTTCATAGTCAATAAGTCTTTGCTTGACCTCATTTTGCGCAACTCGAATGAGGTTCTTAGACTTAGCCCTGATTTTTGGTTTTGCTCCCTGCAGGAGCTGCTTAGCCCTTTTTGAGGCTAGGATAACAAACCTGAATTTACTGTCAAGGTCACCGTAAGCTCTCAACCGTCCTCTCTTTGTGCAAGTAGATTCGATTTAAACTAATAAAATAGCAAAAAAACCGATTGATTTCAACTTACTCGACTAACTAGATGGACACAAAACAAGCTAAGGAAGGATTTCACTGTGATTTCCCTAGTGAACCATAACGCCAATTGACCCCTGGCTTAGGATTTCTTTTTTTATTTTCTTTCGGAATATGACTATGTTAAAATGGTTCGATAAAATGGACATTGAAACCAGGGTTCCGATGCTTTCCGCGCACACAGACGGCCATAAATCCATCTGGGCTATCGGCGGCGGAAAGGGAGGAACAGGAAAGAGTTTTATCACAGCAAGCCTGGGTATACACCTCTCTACTCTGGGTGAAGATGTGGCACTGATAGACGCAGATCTGGGGGGGCCTAATCTGCATACATTTCTGGGGATGGAAGAATCCAATCTTGACCTGGGCCATTTCATCACAAATAAAGTATCGAAGCTGGACGACACCGTCACATTCACTCCCTTTGATGGACTGAAATTGATAAAAGGAACGGACAACGTTCTGTTCACCTCCAATCTGAACTACTATAAAAAGCTCAAATTGATTCGACACATTAAAGCTTTTGATGCCAAAAGGGTGATCGTCGACATCGGAACCGGGACTTCCTACAACTGTATCGATTTCTTTCTCCTTTCCAATCCCGGTATCCTCGTGGTGAATCCTGAGCCGACATCGATCGAGAATGCCTATTACTTCATGAAGTCGTGCATCATAAGAATCTTAAAATTTTATATTGACCACTATGGTATCCAAGATTTAATTCAGAAAGTCTCCGCGCAGATAAAAGACACCACAAAATCCATTTACAGTTTTTTAAGTGAAATCATCTCTCATGATAAGTTCTATGCGGACCTTCTCTACAGAGCACTGAGAAAATTCAATCCATGTCTAATCATCAACAAAGCACGCGATGAAAGAGATATGCTTCTCGGGGAATCCATAGTCAATGTGGTGCAAAAATATCTTGTTGTAGAGCTCAAATTCCTGGGAGCTGTGCCTTTTGACGAAAATGTGCATTGGAGTTTGAGAAACTTCACGCCGTATATGAAAAAATATCCGGATACAGATACAGGTGAGGCCGTGAGGTCTATTGCAGAGAAACTTGCCGGAATAAGAGAGACGAAGAGATTTGCCATCGAAGCTTAACGACCATGGCCTTAAAAAAAATCGAAGACATGAATCACTACGAAGTGCTCAATATCAACAAGAGTGCTTCGCAACAGGAAATCGAGAAAGCCTATATCGCAGCTAAAGCGGCTTTCCAGAGGAACGCCCTGGCCCATTACAATCTCGTATCAGAAAGCGAGAGCGAAGACATGTTGACTCGCATCGAGAAGGCCTATTTAGTACTGAGCCATCCCAAGAAAAGAAAACGATATGATATGAGAGTCTTTGACTATAAAACCGATAATAAAGAGCCTTCATTCTTCAGACAGACGACGCAGAGATTGGTCATCGAAGACGGAGAAAAAAAGTCTTTCTGGACAAAAATAAAAAGCTTCATCTCTCCTAAAATTTGAGTCAAGGCAATTGTTAATATTCCACCACAACGTCATCTTGTGTGCCGAAAACACCATCATGGCCTGCCGAAGTAAGGCGGAAACTCTCAGCTGATAGCTTTTCGTATTTAATGGATTTTCCCCATCCATCCCATTTACCGGTCGTCATCGGAGTGGACATCCGGAGATCTTCGAGCTTTTCGGGCGCTGTTCCCTGAATAGCTATATAACCAGCTATCTCTTTCTTCAACGTTTCCATGTTTGTTTCAGTGAGTCTCTGTTTGGCACGGGAAAAAGCTTCAATTTGCTCTGGGATGTCTTTCTCTCCGCCAGATTTCAATGTATAAAGGAAAAACACAACAACCGCTGCCAACATAAGAATCACAAGAAATCCTCGAATTTTCATGACACCTCCATCACGATCAAAAGGAATCGTCAACTCTCATCCTATCTCTCCCCCCTTTTAGTCGGCATAGCCAAGCAGAGTTTTATCTCTTAATGATTTTGGCCCGCAACCGATAGTAAGGGATAAGGAGAAGAATCACTACGATCAGGGCAAATAAGTAGGAGCGGTTCAGCCCTTCCCGGATATGACGCGCCAGCAGGACCAGACTACTCTGGATGTGGATAAAAATCAAATTAAAAAAAATAAGATTGAGCAGCACTTGATCAACGAGAAGCTCTGCCTTCCAGGAAGTTTTCAATCGAGAAGCCAAAACTTTAGAAAACCAGATAAAAATGATGACAAAGAGGGTTTGGATCAGAGGGTAGATGAAAAACAGCAAGGATTTATCTGTCATCATCGGCGTCTGTCCATAGAAATTAAGCCAAAGCGGCATCTGTTGGGGAAGACGAGGATAAGAGTAGAAAGCCAGTATCCAGCCAGAAGCGATAAGAATACAGTTGAAAATGAAGAGTATACGGATGGATTTGTTCTGCATCAAAAAAAGAGCGACGTCTAGCTTTTGTTTCTTCCTTCAAGGAAATCGATCAGATCATTTTCGTTAATCCACCACCTCCTGCCGATCTTCTGAGCCTGGATTTTTCCCGACTGCAGGAGCTTGAGGGCTGTCACACGACTGATTTGAAGTTTCTCTTGGATATCCGCCAGGGAGTATTGCTCAATAACCTTGCTGCCAAGCCAAATTGTCCTCATTTACTTAAATGAACTTTATTATACTTTAATTTATTATAAAATATCATAAAAACTACAGCACTTGTCAATACTTTTTTTTTAAATTGAATTCCAACAAGAAGATTCAGTCAAAATGTTAGCGCTAATCTTTAGAGGAACTTAGGAAGTACTGCGTACAGTGAAAGATGTTGTTGTCAAAGATTTTAATTGAGTTTTTATATCTTCGGCAAAAAGATAGAGGAAATATTTGCCTTCAAGCAAATTATCTGTCTGAAGCTCTAACGAAAGGATTCCTGTGTTGTCACGCACATTCTTGAGCTTATCGTCGAAATTGAAAGCTACCGGAATCTCCTTCCCCGAAGATTTGTGCATCAGACGAGCAAAGAGCTTTATCTCCGCTTCAGAAGTTTTTGCGATAGAACAGCGGAATTTTATCAAAAGCTTTGAACCCCTCACCAATTCACCCAAGAGCGGTGAACACTGGGTCGGATTGAAAGAATAGAGATTGGCCAGAGCTGAATGTTCCTTCTCACCTTCTTTGATCGTCCTGTCTCCAGCATTCACAAAGATGGCATTTCCCTGCGGGGTGAGCAACAGGGGAGGAAAAAGCTTCAGCCCACTCCCTGATGAATGACTCGGGATAAAGACCGAGGAAGAGGCCACAGCGCTCTTTCCCGTTTTTAAATTTCTCATGACCACGCGACATTCAAATTCACCAGGATAGAGGGGAATCACGGCGTAGGGTAAGATACTCTCCTGAGAAAACCGTGGATCATCCCCCTCAATTCCACGATAACCCACGATGTTCTGTTTGTCATCAAATACGAGAAAGACGATTTCTGTTTTATCTCCCCACACATCACGATGGCTTCCCTCTGTCGCTGCAATCATGACAACTTTTTCCCTGTTAGCAGCTGAAACGGGAAGTGCCACCATGGGAATCTCGATCGGATTTCCGAATTGAGGATTTTCGCTCAGAGCCAGGTCAACGAGATGGATTTTCTTTTCAAGGTCGGAGAACTTCGCGAAAGGCTTGGGATTGAAATATCCTCGCTGGGCATAGACCTCACATCCCTTGCGTTTGACTTCGATTTTTACACTATGGAATTTCCCATCCCTCTGTTCATCTATATAATACCCCAGCACATAATAGGATCCGGTCATGGTCTGGATCTCTTCGATTGAGTCTTTGGGATTCTTTGTGTTTTCAAAATATTTGCCGCCCGTGTCTTTGGCTAAATTCATCAAGGATGTGATACCCTGTCGATTCCTGTCCTCGATAAAAGAAGACGGCTGCTCATCCTCTTTAGTCACCTCCATGGAATAAATGCTTCTGCCCTCTCGATCCATGAAGTCTGAATACATACCGGCCACATTGACAGCGTAAATGGGCGCATTCGAGACGGCCAACTCTCTAGCCATATCTTCATAGCGACTGCGCAAATCAAAAGTATCGGAAGCTGGGATATTGACCTTATTCAATTGAGGAGCGATTTCTACGGCAGTTCTGTACATCAGCCAGTTCGGGATCCCAGAAGAAAAAAGTATGACGTGTTTATACCCGGGAATATAGCGAAGTGCCCTGGCCCAATCCCTCACGACAGAGGAAAAATGAAGGACCTGATGTCGAAATTCCATCTTGCCGCCGATTCGCATCATGTCTTCCCGCATAGTTCGTGTACGCTCTTTGACATTCTGGATCATACGGAAGAACTGTGGGAATAATTTCTCATCCATAAGAGCCCTTTCGCTCCTGAATGCCAGTTGTGTTTCCTGTTCCTCCAGCATTCTCCCCGCTCTTCCCAGAACTTCTTGAAACCCCAACCCCCTGATGAGCTCGCGGACTGTCTCATGATCTGTAGTCAGATACTCATGAAGCACCAATCCCTTCAACGTGGAATAAGTAACAACTCCCACCGTATCCGAAGGGCTTATTTGTGTATCGATAAAATGTAATGCTGCTTCCTTTGCGAGAGCGATACCGGCCAGGTCATTGAAGGCAAAATCAAAGAACAGAAAAAACTTCCTCGGCATCCTGACCGGCTGGACGACATCATCAACCGCTTGAGTTTGTTCCCCGGGCAAAGAGAGGACATGTTGCTCGAAATCTGTAATTATTTGCTGCTTGCCCTTGTCATAGAGTACAAACTCTTCCTGCTTGAGATCAGTCACAGGATTGCCATTTTTGTCCGAAACATAGACTTGGACTAATTTGAGAGTTACAGTGACCTCTTGCTGCAAAGCCTGTTGGTCGTCCTCTTCCTGGATGAGGTGGGAGCCAATAGAGTAGGTGTTAAACAAGAGAGAAAGGAAAATCCCCCAAATAAAAAAGGAGCCTTTTTTCATTCGCTCTCCTCTCTTTCCCTTAATAACTTTCCCGACTATTATTATAGTGTCTTTACCATGAGGAGTAAATTCCTATTTAAAATGAGTGCAAACTGAGGTCTTCTAAATAGTTGGGAAAATGGGGCCAATTTGACAATCTCAAACCTCTACTATATAAATCTGAACAGTAGCATCGAGTGTCAAGCACACCAACAATTTGTATCTGAAGGAGGTCCGCTATGAAGACATCTTTTATAAAAACGCTTTTGATCACCTTTTTTATGAGCCAATTCATTTTTCCTCTATTCGCCGGAGAACAATCAGGCTGTTTTACCGTCAAGGATATCTTTGACTTTGAATATGTTGCCGATCCTCAACTCTCACCTGACGGCACTTCTCTTGTCTATGTCAGAAATTTTTCTGACATCATGACTGATAAACGCTACTCCAACCTATGGATGATCGCGTTCGACGGAACTGGCCACAGGCCTTTAACGAGCGGGAATTTCAATGATAGCTCCCCTCGATGGTCACCGGACGGAAGGCAACTTATCTACATCTCCGACAGAGACGGCAAAGCTCAAATTTACAAGCGTTGGATGGACAGCGGACAGACCGTTGTTTTGAGTAATCTTCAGTATCCCCCGGCAGGAATCACCTGGTCACCAGATGGAAAACACATCGCTTTTACGTCTATTGTGCCCTACTCTCCCCATAAAATCGCTGAGATGCCTGCTGCTCCTCAGGGAGCTGAATGGGCAGAACCGGCCATAGTCATCGATAAAATGGTCTATCGCTTTGACAAGATAGGTTACTTGAAGGGAGTCTCTCATCTTTATATCTTGCCGGCCGAAGGGGGAACTCCGAGGCAGATCTCCAGCGGTGAATTCGACCATCGGGCGCCCCTTGTATGGACACCCGACAGCAAACATATACTCCTCACGGCAAACAGGAAGGAAAAGGGTGAGTACGAACCGGATGATACAGAAATTTACGAATTCTCTGTCGCGGATGGAACAGCAAAAGCATTGACCGAACGGCACGGACCTGATGGCGGACCCGCCATCTCTCCCGATGGCCGGACCATCGCCTATACGGGCTATGATGAACGGTATCAAGGTTATCAGGTCACAAAGTTATATGTCATGAACAGAGACGGCAGTCAGCCTAAGGTTGTCACCTCCGGCCTGGACAGGAGTGTGGGTTCGGTGGATTGGGCATCCGACGGCAAAGGACTCTACTTTGTGTACAGCAACATGGGGAACACAAAGCTGGGCTACACCTCTTTGAACGGTTCGGTCAAAGACCTGGCAGACAATATCGGATCAGGAGTCTCGGCTTATGGCGGAGGCCAATACAGCGTTTCTCCGAACGGTCATTTCGCCATCACTTACTCCAGGCCGGACCACCCCAGTGATATTGCGGTGGGAACCGTCACCAATCCAGAGGTTCGTGTTGTCACTTCCGTCAATGCAGACATCCTGGCCGGCAAAAAACTGGGGGAGTGCGAAGAAATCTGGTACAAATCCTCTCATGATGGGAGACAAATACAGGGCTGGATCATCAAACCTCCTGATTTTGACCCAGCCAGAAAATATCCGCTGATCATAGAAATTCACGGAGGTCCCTGGGCCGATTACGGGGATCGATTCGACATTGAAAAGCAATGTATGGCTTCTGGCGGCTATGTTGTCCTCTACACCAATCCCAGGGGAAGCACGAGCTACGGTGAGGAGTTCGGCAACTTGATCCATCATGCCTATCCCGGCGATGATTTCTATGACTTGAATTCCGGCGTCGATGCCGTGATTGAAAAGGGATACATCGATAAGGACAATCTTTTTGTCACCGGCGGCAGCGGCGGCGGGGTTCTGACCAGTTGGATGATCGGACGCACCACTCGTTTTCGGGCAGCGGTCACCGTGTATCCCGTCATCAACTGGTACAGTTTTGTGCTCACGACAGACATTCCGATATGGGGAGTGAAATACGTGCTCCCCGGAAACCCGTGGGACAATGTCAAGCACTATGAGAGCCGCAGCCTTTTGTCTGTCGTCAAAAATGTTAAAACTCCCACCATGGTCTTATGCGGTGAAGAGGACTGGCGGTGTCCCATATCAGAGTCCGAGCAATATTACAGAGCGCTGAAGCTGTTAGGCGTTGAATCGGTATTGGTCAGAGTCCCCAAAGAACCACATGGCATCAGGGTCAGGCCCAGCCATCATATTTCCAAAATCCAGCACATACTCGGCTGGTTCGGCAAATATAAAGAATAATCACTCAAGATTTATGATACGGAGGTGGGAACACCTGTATCTTCACCATACAGATGTCTGATAAGGGAAAGAACGGTCTTCGAGATCTGGTGCAGAAATTCCACGCCCATTTCATAGAGATCCTCATCCTCAATTTTATTGGTCCATTTGACTTTGCCGTCAACTTTGATGGCTTCTCCGGTTTTCGCTAAATCAATCTGGATTCTAATCACTGAGCCGACCGGAAATAATTTGGCGGCTCGGATTCTTGCGCCGCCCAGGGATATGTCATGCGTTTCCGCGTTGGTTTCTGCATAGTCGACAGAATTCGCCTTTTCTTGGGCATAATGAATAATAACTTTGTTGGTTTCCTTAAATCGTTTTTCTCTGCGTTTGCTGACCACCAGAATCTCCGGTTCAAAAGAACTCTTCACGATAAATCACACTCTATTGTCAAGCAGCCGTGTCACAGAGTAAATAGCCTTTTAGGGTGATTCGCAAGGTGATTTTGACTGCTCGTAGAGAGGGGATATAAGAGATTATCCTGGCGATCCTATTGAGGGCAGCCAATCTGCTGGCGAATCTCCCGGATCATATCTCCGAGTTTTTGGGTCGCTTCTCCCTTAACAAGATCATTCGGATTTCCGGATGAACTATCACCGTCCATTTTTTCCATAGCATCCAGTAATTTTTTACAGGCATCCTCTGCTTTACCTTTCTCTAGAGACTTAAAGGCATCCCTAAAAATTTTCTTGAAGTCGTTCAAATGTTTTTGTGCTGAGCTTCCCTCGCCAGTACCAACGAGAGTTCCCTCAGCCTCAGAATTCTGGATGAAGCCTAAAATCTTCTTTGCGTTCTCTTGTATAACAGAGCTCCCCCCATAACCTTTTAGCTTTAAACTCACTATGGAAGTGCCACCATCCAGAACCCGAGTGGTTATCCGGAGTGTGGCCTGTGCAACCCCCGGCGATGTCGGCCTGAAAGCGACATCGAAGTAAACCGGCCTGTCCGCAGGAATATCCTGACCCTCCGGCATGGACAGAACGATAAAATCGGGGCTGCTGTTGAGCAAAAATGAGAATTCGATAATTCTGAAAGGATTATTCTGGCTTGTGAGGCGAATCGATTTTGTCTTGGAGTCCCCGACTTTGACCCGACCATAATTATAAGAGCGTGGTCTAATTTCGACCCTTTCAAACTGTGAGAAGGCAAGATAAGGAAAGTTCAACACTATTAATAAAACAACAATCATAAATAAAGCCTTATGTTTCACATCCCCTCCTCTGAATCCTTCATTGAGTCAATATTCCTAGTTTCTACATTGGGATACTATTTTAATACAATATCCGAGTAATACAAATGCCTGAAACTTGTGTTGCTGATTCGCTTTTGACACAGCACGCCGCGTCTGATTGAATTTCTTCAAGTCAAGAGGATTTCCTATGGAGTAGAGGTTAGGGATGAATAGACTTTATGTGATACTACCATTGGCTCTGATTCTTTGCATTATAGTCGTCTGCCAGGAATGCGACCTTGATTTGACTATCGTTGTCATATCAAGTGCTGGTCATTCCCTCTATAGATTTAAGCCAAATCAGACCTGAAGAGCTCTCCAATCGATCTTGTTGAGATCGCTGATGCCCAGGCCCATGCGGCTGCAGGCTTCGACATGGGTTGCGATATCACGGATAGATTCCAAGCCCATCTCCAGGCGTTTCTCTTCAAGGATATCGAGGCCGATGCGGTCCATGGCCACAGGGTCCCGGCTGAAGAATATCCGGTTGTCGAATGCCATCTGGGCGCCGGCCACACTGACTGTCGAGATTTTGGCAGCCTCCCCGATGTGGAGCACCGTCTTGTCCTTGAGACAGGGATGGTTCATGATCAAAGGAATGGCGGTGGCGCAGTAATCGATATGGAAACGAACCTTGTTGGTGGTGACACCCAGGGCGATGTTTTTGGCGGCCCAGGTCACACCGCTATCTTCGTTGTGCTTGAGTACGGCGATATTGATCAGCTTGGTGATGTCCTTGGTGACGATGTTCGAGAAAAAGGACTTTTCTTCATCTGCGATGACGACATCTTCGAATTTTTTCGCCACTTCCTCGGCGATTCGCTTAATACCCTCACGGTCATCATAGTCCATATAAAGACGCCGGATGTCATCGCGGTATTTCTGGGCGTCTTCATTGCCGAGACTGATCAACATCCAAAGCCAGGTGCAGGAGTTGAATATCTCCCGGTGGGTTCCGTCTTCGGTGAAGTTCTGCTCCACCAACTTGCGGAATTTCTGCAGAGTGCCGTCTTCCAGAGAAATATAGACATCGCGGTCGAAGCCTTCCGTCCATGGGATGGTCACAGCGCTCTTGTCGGAGCTCCCGTAAACGCGGATTCCGGTGGCACCTCGGTTGATATCTAGTCCGGTCCGCCGAAAGGCCCAGTCCATATGGTCCCAAATAATGATGTTGTTTTCCTTAACCCCAGCACTCTTCAGCCCGTCAATGGTTTCTCGGATGGATTGAATAGACGAGGAGATCTTGGGTGCTGCGATGCAGTTGATCTTGATACCGATTACATCCTCGGGCGAAACCAGCGAAGACCAGGCGTTTTCCAGAGACTTTTCACCGGTGAGCTCTGTCAATCCGGCTTCAAAGGCCCGATGAACGGCAGCGGGATTGTAATCCTGACGGATGAGCATATCATCGGCTGCTGCGGATACCACCAATCCGTCTTGCGGAATCTTTTTGCTCCCTGTACACATAATGGAGCCGCCGAACAGCGCGGCTCCGCCGGTGAGCAGAACCGAATTTTTAATAAATTCCCTGCGTGTTGCCATGGATGGTCACCTCTCTCTTGATCTATTGACAATTATCATACACCATCGCCTTATTCAACACAGTATTTTTTTACGGAAACTGGTTTTTCGGTGCACCTGCCCCCTCCAGAAATTCCCTTTATGGAAATTATTTAGATTTTTTTTTGATGTTCAGGCGGCATCGGTCGATCATTTGAAGGCCTGCAACACGTTGCAGTCAATTTGTAATGGGGTTTTATTGATAGTTGGAAACACGAGCTTTTTTGCGCAAATTTTCTAATATCTGTTTGATTTCTGAATCTGATTTTCCTTCCATTAGGATTGTCTCATCTGAACCAGCGGCTGCACCAATTATGGCTCCCACTAATGCCGTTGGAAGTCCTAAAACGGCTCCATAATAAGATGGGAATTCAAGATTAACCCAACCTTGTTTGGGTCTGGAATTCTCGTTAGCTAAAGCTGAAATTCCTATTGCTGCACCTATTAAAAATCCAATGCCGGCTCCCAATGCAGTTTTTGAGTTCTTGGCAATGGTAACAGTTTTTATATTTTCTATATCAACAGATACATCAGCTCCCGAAGAGTTCAATAGTAACAACGAATCCTGTTTTACTGCTATTAACTCTCCTTTTTCATACCATCTATTTTTTTTCTCAATTACAAGGTCAGCACCTTTCTTTTTGGCATACAAGTTTCCTGATAACCAGAACAACGAAAATACAAGTAACACGGCTATGGCTTTTCTCATTTCAAGCCTCCCTTTTTATCTCCTCTCATCTCAAAGATAATGTTTACCAGAAAGGAAGTTGTCAGGAAGCTGTTAAGAGTTTGTCAAAAGTTTGTTAAGAATTCCCCCCTTTAAGGAACGCGGAGGTTGATATTATTATTGACATAGCCAGCCAGATTTGAATCAATTATTTTTCTAACGTTAGAAAGTGGTGTGCGCAGATCGGTGTTGTGTCGTCTAACGGATATTTTGTCAACTCGATTATTCCCACATCTCTTTATTTATCAGACACTTAACTCTTTTCAGCCCTAATGCCGTTTCGCATCCCGTAGTTATTTAGAAATAGCGGGATAAAATAGCCCTTTCTTATCCCAAATTGGTCATTAATTACTCCATTTGTGCTTAAATATCGGGCTAAATGGGATATGTAAAACTAGTCATTTTGAGTAAAAGGGAAGTATTCTTTACTAAATCTTTTATAACGGCGTTATAAATTCTCTATCAAATCCCCCATAATCAGTTTTAATTAATACCCCTTGCCCCATAGGTTCCGTGCTTGCCCTGGGTTTATTAGGATTCCCTTATAGATGCATGGATAAATCTAGAAGTAATTATTCTTTTTTCCGTCTTGATTTTATCCCTCAAATCCATATGCCCCCAGATGATTTTTCCCCAATGAAACCCGTCTCCCCCAATTCGATTTGAGGCGGCGGATAAACAGCCCTTAAATACACACTATGAAATTACAGCATATTGAGGGAAGGAATATAAGAATACAAAAAGAGGGTTAAGACGGCAAAATAGCACTCACTTATAATAATTATAAGGAAGCATGAAAAGGGTGTATCTCCGCGCCCCCACGCAGAATGGTCGTATAGCATAATGTTGTATGATCTAAGCCATACTTGACAGGCAGTATCCATTGATATCTAATTGACATATCAATTTTCAGGAGGGGGAAGATGAAAAAACTTCTTATGGTCATTCCTTTGGTCTTTCTGCTTTGTTTTACTTTTAGCTGCCAGAAGGGTGAAGAGGTGGTTGAGGAACCCGTGGTGGATGTCGAGGCTGATATTGCTGCAATCAATGAACTGTGGAATCAATATGGTGTCGCCTATCAAACTGGAGATTTTGACCTCTGGATGTCCCTGTGGACGGATGACGGAATTAGGATGATTCCAGACATGCCTGCCATCATCGGAAAGGAAAAGATTCAGTCATTTGTGAAGAGTTTTTTTGATATGAATAATATAGATTGCTATGTCAATAACGAGGAAACTAGAATTGCTAACGGTTGGGCAGTATGCCGTGGCACCTATACAGGCTCTTTTACTCCTAAGGCAGGAGATAAAACAATCAAGTTCGCGGGAAAATACATTTCAATCTTGGAAAAACTTGAAGATGGTTCTTGGAAAATCGCTAGGGATTGCTTTAATTCTGATGTGTCTCCAACCTCAGAAAAGGAGTAACAGCGAAGACTGACTTATAAATAACAATCTCATTTCCAAGGAGGAACAATGAAAAAACTACTTATGATTCTACCAATGGCTCTGATTCTATGCTTTATGGTCGGCTGCCAGGACAAGGAAGCGATGGCAGAGCTTGAAGAATTTAGGGCGAAAGCAGAGATTGAAAAGCAGAATGAAGCCCTTTATAGAGGAATCATTCAAGAGATAAACAAAGGTAACTCTGAATACTTCAATGAATTTTATTCCCCCGACTCACTCTACTACATGGTATCTAATAATCCCAAGCCCCTGTCCCGAGAAGAATACCAAGAATTTGTTAAGGTGTTTTTCCAAGCTTTTCCGGATTTGAATTTCAGTATTGAAGAATTATATGCTGTAGGGGACAGGGTTATAGCTAGATTAATTCTCAGAGGAACACACAAAGGGGATTGGCGCGGTGTCCCTGCTACTGGGAACAAGTTTGAAATGAGTTCAACGTTTATAGTCCGTATTGAGAATGGAAAGGTTGTGGAGGAAAGGGAAGATTTTGACCAGTTGGGCTTCTTGCAGCAACTCGGCATGGAGCTAAAGCCGAAGGAGGGGGAATAGATTCTCTGGAATAATAAGCACGCTTATAGACATTAAGTATCAGATCAAGTATTTTTTTAAACTAGGATGGGTATACCTTACCTCCTCATTGGAATTGGAATAGGATTTCTGCTTGGGATATGGGCTTTCATTGTAGCAGAAACCGCTAAGGAACGAGCTTTCATTTTGATAATAATGATCATTATATTTTTCCTTCCTGTTGTGTGGCACGATCCAGCATCAAAACTAATATCATCAATTGGATGGGTTGTTTTTGGTATTGGATGTTACATCTTTATCAAATGGCAAGGAGTTGGAATTAGGTAATCTCGGGGGCTAATTAGGGATCTGAATCGCTTATATGGCGTCTCAGCGCCAAGAAAGGGTATATCTGATACAATTTTTTCAGGTCTGAGAATTTCTCAAATCAGCAAGCGTCTATTAGGTGAGGCGTTAAACGCTAAAGCTGTCATATCAAAGTCAGCGAGTCTGGGCACAAAAGTTGTTTAATCCCGCTTAATCTCGTTGAAAGATGCTTAAAAGAAAACTTGAATTTCTCGGGGAAAGGGGTGTGACCCGTCCAGGACTCGAACCTGGAACCCGCAGATTAAGAGTCTGCTGCTCTA